>Ga0208244_100018_pt1 | contig 256916 bp, 227 predicted proteins | sample SubbioCR12Aug_5A_FD_184828 | JGI IMG/M metagenome (GOLD analysis project Ga0208244, IMG submission 184828) | Serpentinite rock and fluid subsurface biosphere microbial communities from McLaughlin Reserve, California, USA - CR12Aug_5A (SPAdes) | ecosystem: Environmental > Terrestrial > Deep...
ATCCGGCTTCGCCATTTGCCCTATACGGGGCGATCAGAACATGATTCGATCTCTAATATCCCCTCGGTTCCTATTTTAGAGCAGCTTCACCACTTATGTCTCTGTCCAGTTTTTCCCGGCCAGCTCTCTATGTAGCTATACGAATGGAGGTTTTTTTTACTTTAATTACATCTCTGACTTTCGGCGCAACGATACCGCGAGAAAGCAGCTTTTTTGAGTTTCTATAAAATCTCAAATAATACGGATAAATCCAGTCTGAGGAAAATCTCTTTTTTTTGCGCCAAATTTTTGATATAAGGCTGTGATCGTGCCTTATAACACGAGGTCGCTTTTTCCCTCGGATTATCTCCGCATTTGCATATAGCGCTTTAAATTCATCAAGAGATATGTTCTGGAGAATATTCATCGATTAAATCTTCAGCAAATTAAAAAGGCCGCTCCAGGTAATATTCACCTGATAGCGGCCCCACTATCTATTTGTATTCCCTTCAGAAATAAATACTATTTCTGAACCCTATGATATTTTCTTATTTAATAAATGGATTGTCAAGCCTCCAGGAAAAATTTTTGATTTGTGTAAAAAGTGATTATCTCTACAAATATCTTCAGCGGTTGTACTGATGCAAATAACATTTTTCAAAATAATTGTGTTTTCGAGCATGTTGATTTATCCATTATTATTCTTACTGTGGCTCTCAACCAATCATCTCATGGGGGGTGAGTACAGGAAGGAGGGAAAAAATAATGTAGAATATCGAAGGTGCTGTTTTAAATCATATTCTACATTTTTTAATATTGTCCTAAGTTGTCCGGGTCAATATATTCCCGACCCGGTTTCCGTCTGAAAACTGATCAGGCATATGGTTTTGAAGGGATGCACATAGAACGCAGAATTCGTATGTAACTTATTTAACAATCAGGAGGTTGTATGGATAAATCATCTGAGTATATTAAAATGTGTGAAAGTGCAAAGGTGATACAAAAGCAGTGGAAACCTGAGTTTGGAGACTTTTTTGTCTCGATGTCATTAGGCCTGACTTCAGCATGTCAATCAATTAGAAGTGATCTTGAGAAGAAGGCGTCTTATTTAAAGACAATAAATGCTGTCTGGCTTCCAAAGCAAGACCAGTTGCAGGAGATGGTAATCGAAAAATATGCAACGCCCTGGGATTTAACCATAGCATTCAGTAATGTTTTGATGGGTGACAAGACATCATACTTTGATAATTTTGACAGTATGGAAAAACTATGGCTTGCTTTTGTCCTGCTTGAAAAATACAAGAAGAAATGGAAAGACGGAGCTTGGGTCTAATATGAATGAAGTGTTTAAAGACCTCTATACTTTTATGAAAGGGAAAAAGAGCGTATTTAAATTTCTGAATAAGGAAGATCTCAAGAATCTAAAAAGTTACCGCAGTGGCACTTGAAGATGTCTACCTTGCTATTATTACTCAGGAAAACCTGGATAAACTCATCGACACAAAACCTGGGGTAGGAGCCAAACTCCTGAAGGGGATGCTCCTTACCGTATCAGATCGTTTAAGGAAGTCGTTTGATCGCCTTACCGTGTTCTTTTGAACCGGCATCCAGGTTCCTGCCCCGACGAGCTTTTCCATTTATTGCTCAGCATATCCTATATAGGTATTTTCATTTAGTGACATAACGGTTCTGGGCTTGGAGATAATTATCTTTTCGCAGATATGAAGACTTGAGAGAAGTAAATCTTTTCTGTATGCATTTTGTCTGCAAGTGTCCTCATAATGCAGATGATTTTGACACCTAATGATATTTTATGACACTGTCAGTTATCCAGGGACGATGCTGCAATTAGTTGCTATATATAGAAAGTGTTGGTGCCGAAGATCGGACTCGAACCGATACGGAGTTTCCTCCGAGGGATTTTAAGTCCCTTGCGTCTGCCAATTCCGCCACTCCGGCATTCTTGATTTTATTAGTTTTTTCAGTATTTGGTCAACAACTCATTTCACAAAATGTAGCAGAATTGTAGCAGTTATCGAGCACCTCGACACTTGATCTCAGACTTTGCAGCGTAATATTGATGGCCACCACGGCCGGATATTCCTTCCATAACGACAAAATCAGCCGGAGCATAGCGATCGGCTGGATTGACCTTGTTCCCCATTAGTCTTCTGGCTCATCAGGCAGTTGAGCGCCATGCCATACCGCCGCTATCCATATATTGTTATCCTTAACCTTATAAAAAAACGATAGGGCTTTACAATAACTTCACGAAAAGGAAGTTCTGGAAACTCTGGAAGCAGCCTTCCCGACGCGGGAATCTTCTTGAGTCGGGAAAGAGATTTTTCTGCTTTTTGGCGAAAGGATAGAGCGGCAGATGGCGTGTCTCTGTAAATATAGGCAACGGCTTTAAGAAACTGGCTACGGCCTGTGGGTGTAAATATGATCTTCAAGATTTCGTCGACTCAAGATACAGGTCGGCTTCCTTCAGTACGTCATCGAGTTCGTAACCAGTTCCTGCCGCTATCTCTTTCTCGCCTCTGGCCAGCAAATGCAAAATATCAATTTCATGCTGTGTGTTTTTATAGACTTCCATGCTGACCATAACAGCTGCTGCTCTTCCACGTTGAGTAATGAAAACGGGTTCTCTTGAAGACAAAACATTCTTTACTACCTCACTGGCGTTTTGCCTTAGATCGGAAATGGGAATAATCTTTGGTGCACTCGGCATTTATTGTACCTCCTATTGTATTATCAATTGTACTGCTAACGAGTCTTTTAGTCATGCATATCATTTGATATTGTCTGTATCTTCTTAGGTAACGCAACGGCTGACACGCCGGGGCAACAAGCCTTTGATAAAACCAACCCAGCTTTAATCCTTGTTGGCTGTCAAGGCGATTGTGTACACCCGGCATGGGCGTTAGTGTCATATAATTCTCACAGGGTCAAGCAGGAAAGGCTATTGGCATCGTGCAAAAACTCTTTCACCATGGTTGATATATTCTTTATTGTCGGCATTTATATAACTACCGAATTATAGGCTGGCTCCGGACCCACTCGATCAGTCATTCCGGAAAATCATTCGAACTCTTAATCCTGAGTTTCTCAGGTCTTTCTGAATAGGTCCTCGAGCCTTTTTTTTGCGTCCTCTTTAGCATTCACGGCTGATGCTGAGGGAGACTCCCTGAAGACGAAGTAATCACAGAAATTGGCTTTGTCTCTCGACCGCTGAAATTCAGCCTTCGTCTCTATGCATTTGTTGTGGCTTGATTCGGAATAAAACCTGCAGTTGAGACATATGTGCATGTCGCCACCGCATTTCGGGCAGGACGATTTTCTCGAAAAGTATTTATCTGTCTGAATCTCTTTTCCGCACAGTGAGCAGACCTTCATGCAGGATACCCTCCTTTATGCAATTGGGGAATCCAGCCCTTCGACAAGCTCAGGGTTATAAAAATGTCATGGTGATCCGTCAATACTTAAGACGGAAGGTCCGTCAATACTTAAGACGGATGTCGAACCATGGACCCCCCCAAGTTTACCCGCCTTCGGCGGCGCCTGACGCGACCAGGGCCGGAGGATGACAAAATAGGACTTTATACACAGATGCTATTTAATATTTTTTATGAACTCGGCAATCGGGAGCGCTACGAGGGTTAGGAGTTGCACAGAGCCTCTTGCGCCGAATTCGACCGACATCTTCATGATTGTAGTGTTGTCGGGCGCCTCAACAATATTTACGAAATCGTATGGTCCGAGAACGGCATACTGCTCTATGACCTTTACTCCCATTTTTCCGAGTTCCTTATTCACCTCGAGAATTCTCTTGGGGTTTTCCTTGATTGTCTTCCTTCCCTCATCGGTCAGAGTGCTGAGAATTACATAATAAGCCATCTTTCCCTCCTTTTTCTGATACAGGTTTTTTTAATTTCTGCCGCCTGTAAGGCACCTAATCTGTCTGGACAAAAAGCCTCTTTATCTCTTTCAAATATTATATACGATAAGCCATGTTCATACTAATCTGCCTTTCGAATCTCCTGCTAAATTGACATTTAGTTAACTGCTTTGCTTAAATTAATACCTCATGTGGGAATACACAAAAAAGGTTAAGGACTTCTTTTTGAAGCCTAAAAATATCGGGGAAATTGAAAACGCTGATGGAGTAGGTGAAGTCGGCAGCATCGTATGCGGGGATGCACTGAAGCTTACCCTAAAAATTGACAGGAAAACTAATAAAATAGCTGATGCGAAATTCCAGACATTCGGTTGTGCAAGTGCCATTGCCAGCTCCTCTGCCCTTACCGAACTTGTTAAGGGAAAAACTGTGGATGAGGCCCTGAAGATATCAAATCAGGATATCGCAGATTATCTCGGTGGCCTGCCGAAGGAGAAGATGCACTGCTCTGTTCTGGGAAGGGAAGCGCTCGAGGCTGCAGTTGCAAATTTCAGGGGCATACCAGTCGCCGTGGAAGAAGAGGGCAGTGTTGTATGCAAGTGTTTTAATGTCACTGAAGAGAAGATACGAAAAGTGGCTATCGAAAACCATTTGAGGACAGTCGATGAGATTACCGATTACACAAAGGCAGGCGGCGGATGCGGTGAATGCAGGGCCGATATTGAAGATATATTGAGGGATATCTGGTCTCTCAAGACGCCTGAAAAACCTTTGAAACCCAAGAAACTTACCAATCTGCAGAAGATCGCACTAATACAGGAAATCATCGAAAAAGAGATCAGGCCCGGTTTGCAGGCAGACGGCGGAGATATAGAACTTATAGACATTGATGGCCACAAGGTCATTATAGCGCTCAGAGGCATGTGCACCGGGTGCGCCATGGCCGGGGTTACCCTTGAAGGAATCCAGAAGAAGCTGCGTGAACTGGTCAATGAAGAAATTATAATAGAGGCTCAATGAACACCATCTACCTCGACAATAATGCAACAACCTCCATAGCGCCTGAAGTCCTTGATGAGATGATGCCTTATCTCAGAGACTTTTACGGGAACCCCTCGAGCATGCACACCTTTGGGGGTCAGCTTCACAGAAAGGTTGAAGAGGCAAGGGGGAAGGTTGCCGGGCTTATAGGCGCTGAGCCGGAAGAGATAATATTTACGAGCTGCGGTACCGAGAGCGACAATACTGCGCTTATGAGCGCGGTGGAATCTTTACCGGCAAAACGGCATATTGTAACGACAAGGATTGAGCACCCGGCTGTCCTGAACTTCTGCAGGCATCTTGGAAGGAAGGGTTACAGGGTAACATTTTTGCCGGTCAACAATTCCGGCCAGCTTGATATGGACGAATTGCTGATGGCCGTAGACGATGACACTCTTGCAGTTTCCTGCATGTATGCAAATAATGAGATCGGTAATATTTATGCAATACCCGAAATCGGGGAGATTCTCAGGGAAAGGCATATACTTTTCCATACCGATGCCGTACAGGTAGTCGGAAAGATACCGATTGATATGAAAAAGCTACCTGTTGACATGCTATCAATCTCCGGCCACAAATTGCATGCTCCCAAAGGCATCGGCGCACTTTATGTCAGGAAGGGCACGAGATTTTTTCCCTATATAATAGGAGGCCACCAGGAAGGCGGCAGAAGGGCCGGCACGGAAAATGTGGCTTCGATTATCGGCTTGGGAAAGGCATGCGAGCTTGCCATGGAGAATCCTGATGAAGAAGTGAAATACTTAGCTTCGTTGCGGGACAGACTCGAAAAGGCTCTTATCGAGAAATGTCCTGATGTAAAAGTGAACGGAGATGCGGCAAGCAGGTTGCCGAACACCACAAACCTGAGTTTTGAATACGTTGAAGGAGAGGCAATATTATTGAGGCTCAACGAGTACGGAATCTGTGCTTCGTCCGGGTCGGCATGCACTTCAGGTTCGCTCGAACCTTCTCATGTCCTGAGGGCGATGGGAGTCCCTTTTACTGCTATACACGGTTCGATAAGGTTCTCTCTCAGCAGGTATAACACTGAGACCGAGATCGACAGAGTTATCGAGGTGATGCCCGCTATAATAATTGAACTCAGAGAGCTCTCACCATTCGGAAGAGATAAGACGAAGCAGTCCTTGAAATGTTCCTGATCGGGTACCTTAAGGTTAAAATATCCTCTGATTTCTGCCGGGTTTAAGGATAAACGGTCTGAATTCTATTTTCAGATAATTCCTTTTGCGTAGAATGCCCACCGGGTTTACTTTCACGACATCGGATTTCTCCCATTTCTGAAAGAGATCGATAATCTTGTCGAGTGACTCCTGGTGAAGTTTCTCAATAGTATCCCTGACAGGCATGGAAGTTACAAGGTTTCTGTCGATGAAATCGCTAACTCTTTCCCGGTTGAAGACCGAGAGATATATCATGCCCTTCAGAATTCTTTTATTCGTCTTGAATGAAAATATGAACCTGTCGAGTGAATTTTCGAGGAATATATCGTTCCTGATCTGCACCCTGCGGTCGATGTCGATTGCCTGAAGCCAGTATTTTTTGTCGATTATACTGTCCGCTTTCATTTCCAGCAGCGCATGACCCAGATTTCTTTTGTCAGCCGTATAAATATTATGCGCTACTGTATCGGCGGCGAGATGACTCATATACCCGTATACGAAAGCTTTCTGCTGCCTTGTCTCTGCAGCATGAAGAAGGTCAAAGGCAACATCCCATGTGTGGGAATTCTTATTGTCGGGCAGATACTTTTTGCCGACAATGATATCGGCCATAAGGTTACCGTAGATGAAGTCTTTCCTGTAGCGCCGCATTATCTCCATGATTCCCGCCGGAAGGAGGGAACAGAGGGAATAAAGTTCGCTGCCGAGGTATACGTGTGTTAAAGGACCCCATGCAAATGCGGAAGCAGGTATAAGCAGATAAGAAAAAAGCAATAACGCGATGAATAATCTCATTTCATCTCCTTAATAAGATCGAGGAGAAGACGCACTCCGACGCCTGAAGCCCCCCTCGGCATATATGGCTTATCTTTTTCCACCCAGGCTGTGCCGGCAATATCGAGGTGCACCCACGGTGCATTACCAGCAAATTCGTACAAAAAAAATCCCGAAGATGAAAGAGACCCGCTCTTCCCTCCGGAATTCTTTAAGTCAGCAATATCGCTTTTGATATAGTCTCTGTATTCCTCAAACAAGGGCATCTCCCAGACTCTCTCATAGGTATTATGACCCGATGTCATGAATTTTTCAATCAAATATCTGTCATTGCCCATCATGGCTATGGCACCGTTGCCGAGGGCTATAGAACATGCGCCCGTGAGTGTTGCAATATCGATGATAAAGCGGGGCTTAAAACGTGCGGCATAGGATATCGCGTCCGCAAGGGTCATGCGTCCTTCGGCATCCGTGCTTATTATTTCGATTGTTTTTCCATTGCATGCCCTTACCACATCGCCCGGTTTTGATGCAGATCCTCCGATGACGTTTTCGGTGGCAGGCAAAATGCCCACAAGATTAACCGGCAGGCCCAATTCGGCAACTGCCTTAAAAACGCCGAGGACCGCTGCGCCGCCCGCCATGTCGTATTTCATCTTCTCCATCCCCTCCGCAGGCTTGATCGAAAGACCGCCGCTGTCGAAGGTGATGGACTTTCCTATAAGAACAATAGGGGCGTCTTTTGAAGCATTATAGTGGAGTATGATAAATTTTGGAGGCTGGTTTGATCCGCTTGCAACCGAGAGAAAGGCACCCATGCCAAACCTGCCTGCGTCTTTTTTTCCCAAAACCTTCACGGAAAGTTGTTTCTGCCTAAAGGAAAGCGCAACACGCGCCAGATGAGAAGGGGTCATATCATTTGCCGGCGTATTTATAAGATCCCTCGCAAAATTGACTGCATTGGCTGCCGTCTCTGTCCAAAGGAGACTGTCTTTCAGCTCTTTTGAACCCCTAGAAATAACGGTAATGTTTTTTATGGTTTTTTCTTCCTTATTATGTGAATATTTCTTAAACGTATAAAGTCCGAGCAATGCACCTTCTATAAAATCTGCAGGAGACAGTTTCAGCGTCTCAATGATGCGGCTGGAAAGGGCAATCCTTTTAATACCCATGTCCCGCAGATATGCCGCTGCCTTGCCGCCGGCATTTCGCATCTTTTCGCGGGAAACCTGGTCTCTTTTTCCAAGACCGGCAAGGAGCAGCCTTCCGGGCGCAATGTCCTCCGGGGGAGGCACTAAAAGCATCTCGTTCTGTCTGCCGTAAAACTCTTTTGAGAAGATGCGGCTGATAAGTCTGGCAACAGATGGGCTGATATTGCTGTAGAGGCCTGATTCACCCTCAGTAAAAGGCAGAATAAGGGCGTCACATACGCAACCCGCCTCTTTAATATTCTTTATGGTGATATTCATGAAACGTCATATTTTAACTGTTTCCTGTTGTTAATTGACAGAATATATTTTTTCGGCGATTATTTAGCATGGGCGTTTCTGAAGCGAACAGCTTGTTTACAAGGCAAACAATTAAATCGGTTTACGGGGCACCTTTCATTGAAGGGAACAAGGTGACACTGCTATGGAAAGGAAAGGAATCGTTTCATACTATATTTAAGGCTATTGAAGAGGCAAAGGAAATCGTATGCCTTGAGTTCTATATCTTCAGAAATGATGAGACAGGTAGTCAACTGGCGGATATACTGAAAAAGAAGTCGTCCGAAGGCGTAAAGGTATATCTGCTCTATGACCATTTCGGCTCGTTGCTTACCCCTATGAAATTCTGGCAAAGCCTTAGGCGTTCAGGTGTAGAAATCAGGGCCTCCCGCCCATTTAAGTGGATGGACCCATTCCATTATGTTCACAGAGACCATAAGAAACTCATCATAATTGACGGGGAAAGGGCTTTTACAGGCGGCCTCAACATCGCAAATGAGTACAGTGGATATCATTTAAGAAAAAGAGTACGCTCCTGGAGGGATACCGGTATCTTTCTCGAAGGACCGATAGCAAAGACGCTCCTGGACATATTCAAAAAAACATGGGAGATATGGAAAGGGTCCCCGATAAAATGTGAAGTTAATGCTGAAGCGGCAACGGGTGGACTACCCGTGATTCCCATATTTGCAAGTTCCGCAAAGGGAAGAAGGAAGATGAGGAAGTTGCTCTATTACAGTATTGATCACGCGCGGAGCAGTATATATCTGACAACCGCCTACTTTACACCAAGCAGGAGAATGATCCATGTACTCGAAAATGCCGAATTGAGGGGGGTTGATGTTAAATTGCTTCTGCCGGGACAATCGGATATCATTGCAGCGCATTATGCTGGCAGGTCTTTTTTTACCAAACTGCTGAAGGCAGGGGTGGAGATATACAACTACCAGGGTGAAATACTCCATGCGAAGACAGCAGTCTTCGATGGAATATGGAGTGTAATAGGTTCGGCAAACCTGGATTTCCAGTCGCTGAGGAGAAACGATGAAGGGAATATAGGCATTATAGATGAAGGATTCGGCAGGCAGATGTGCGATATTTTTCATGAAGATATGAAACGCTCGGAAGAGATAACTCTCGATGTATGGCTGAAGCGGCCTTTTTTTGATAAGGTGAAGGAACATTTCTTTGCCCTGTTCAGAAGAAGGCTTTAAGCTCAGCTGCTCAGCCGGGATTTCGAGCGCCTAACTGGAAGACCGGAGATGATAAACCACAGAGTTTACAGAGAATTTTGTGGGGCGGTTGACATATGTTGATCAAATATGTCATTGTAAACATGAAGTTTCAGAAGTTTTTGTATTCAAAACGGCCGCAGAGACTTTTAGCTTTTGTGGCCTTTTTTATTGTTGTTGTTCTGAGATTTTAGTTTTTAAGTCAGGAGGTAAAAGATGGCTCAGGGAACAGTGAAGTGGTTTAACGAGTCCAAGGGTTTTGGCTTTATCACGAGTGAAGACGGTGCAGAGGTATTTGTACACTATTCTTCGATAGATGGCAATGGATTCAAGGCACTCGCCGAAGGCGATACAGTCAGCTTTGATACCGAAAAAGGCCCCAAAGGTCTTAAGGCAGTCAGAGTTGTAAAAAATTAACTAAAATATGAGAAGTCCCCGCATGAACAGGGGACTTCTTAATTTTTTCGGGGGCGAATGGTCCACAGGCAAAATTCACTGGAAAGCATTGAACAGAACCGGCAGCGCAAAATAGCAGCCGGTCTGGTTTCAGAATGTTTCCCAGAGGTTTCAGACATTGTAATCCGCATGACTTGCTACCAGAAGGCGATAAATCCGGTAATGATGGTAAGGACAATAAATTTCTGGCCCTCACAGTATGCCTATTTCAAAATAGATTGCATGGTTAAAGGTTGTACTGAAGGTGGGTTTGATCTGACCTCAGTGATTGCGAAGATGATCAAAAGCCGAAGGAAATCCGAAAAGGGCAGTCTGACATGCAAAGGGAAAAGCGATATTCTTGTTCCCGGCCATGCAAGCATTGATTATCAGATAACGGTCAAATACAATAAACATTAATCTTCATACACAATATTAACGATCTTTCAGAGTCTTCGGCCTGTCGCGCCTGGCGTTGACAAGACAAAAGAACCCGAATGCCTCTTCGAAAGGGTTATTCAGTTGGTGTGGTTCGTTGGGCTTGATGTAAAGGGTGTCAAGGAACCCGATTTTAAATCTCTTCCTTCCGACAATACATATTCCTTTGCCTCTAATTCCGATGACAACATGCTCATGCCTGTGCATTTCAAAACTGCTGTAACCTTTAGGCGAAATCTCAAAGTATCTGAGATGAAATTTTGACGTTTCACCGCGATTTCCGATCAGGGTTTGCCTTACGATTTGTGACCAGTCTTTACCTGACGGTTTATATTTCTCGCGCTTTATTCCCTTCCATGAAAAATTGCCATTGTACCTGTAGATCCTTGTTTCATTGTCTTTTTTTATCCCTGTCGGAACGCCAAAATCACAATATGGGTTTGATTGTTTCATACGCTCACCTGTCTTTTTATTCCATCTCGATAACAATTTTCATAGAATCCTTTGCCTCTGCGGCAAGCCTGAACGCCTCGGCAGTCTTTTCGATCGGGAACCGGTGTGTGACGAAGCGCTCAGCCCTGACGGTTCCTTCTTCTATTATTTCGAGCGCATCCGCTGTATCAGAAGGTCCGCAGGAATAGCTGGTTATCAAACTAATATCCTTAAAATACAACTCATTAGGATCTACCGTGAGCATTTCGGCGGGTTTGGCAGGGGTAAAAAAAAGCACGTTGCCTCCGCGGCCGGCAGCGGAAATACCCTGTTTCATGGCTTCTGCACTGTTTGGCCCTACTATTACGACGTCCGCCATTTCACCGCGGGTTATGGACCTCAGGGCATCAATGAGATTCTCCTTCGAAACGTTAATCACCTCATCGCAGCCGCATTCTCCGGCCTTATCGAGTCTGTAAGGGACCATATCTGCACCTATGACTATTCCTGCCCCGAACTTTCGGGCAAGAGCTGTATTCAACTGTCCCATAATACCGAGTCCGATAACAAGAACAGTATCTCCCCGCCGTATCCGGACCCGTTTCAGTCCTTTTACCACGCAGGCGGTTGGTTCGATCAATGTCCCATCCTCATAGCTCAGATTTGCGGGGAGGTTCAATGTATCGTTTTCGAGGTTTGTCTGCGGGATTAGGATATATTCCGATATGCCGCCTGGTATAATTTTGGAACTCTTCCAGGTATTACACTGGACATAATCCCCTCTCCTGCAGAGTCTGCATGCAAAGCAGGGCGCATGGTGATGAACGAAAACCCTGTCGCCGGGCCTGAAAGATGTCACTTCGCTGCCAACTGAAACGATCTCCCCTGCTGGTTCGTGCCCCAGCACAATCGGGGCCTTCTTCTCGATATACCACGGCATCACATCCCCGGAGCATATCCCGCAGGCCTTTGTCTTAAGCAATGCGTCATGCGGACCGACTTCAGGAATTGGGATGTCCTCTATCCGGATATCATTGAAGCTGTATAGTTTTGCTATTTTCATTCCGATTTCAGAGATGGCTTATTATATTACATTCACGCAACAGGTGCTCAGTCGGGCTTTCACTTTTTCAAAATGGATTCCCGCCTACAAACTGCGGGAATGACCGAGATTGGAACCTATTTTAGGGTCAATGACAGCCTGATGGACAGAATGTATCGCCGTTTTGTCCGCCGCACTAATCGATAAACGCGTCTTTTAAAAGTTTACTCTGACGTTCGAACGCCTGGCGGGGATTTCTCGGATCTTTCATAAGAGAGATTTCCTGTGTGATGAGTCTGGCAAGATTCAGTGTATGCGTATCGACCTTAGTGGATTCCCTTTTATAAAGCGGGTGGTCCCGGTTGATATAAATTGTCGTCTCTTCAGAAAAAACTTCAGGACCGTCCTCTCCGAAGCTGTCGACTACGCAGGACACCCCGGTATCTCCAAACTTTATTTTTTTGATAATGGCGTTAGGTGTAAGCTTTTTCACCCTCGGTTTCTTCTTTCTCTTTCTTACAGGCTCTGATGAAATTTCTCCGGTCTTTAACTCATCCTCCGAACCACCTTCTTTTTTTTGTGTTAAGCTCGCGGCGTTACCTATGCCTTTTGCCTCTTCGCCCATGGGAAAAGCGCCGAAGGGCGAAAGATCGGGGTTTGCCGCCAAAGCCCTGTAAATCCTCTGAAGGGCATCTTTAAGAGCGCGGGTAACCTTTTTGCCCTCTTTTTTCATGGTCAATTTCTGGAGCACTGACCTGACGTTTTCCATAATTTTGTCCATGACCACGAGCAGTTCACGGTATTCCGGAGAATCTTTTATGAACCCTGTCCTGTCGCTTGTAATGGGAAGGAAGTCCGCGTTCACCTCTCCCCTGACCCTTGCCATCGTCTTTCCCCAGGTCTCCATGCCGAATAACTCTCTTCTTACGGTAACCTGTTTCACTTTCACCTCTATGCCAAGGTCTGATGCAACCGAGGCCGTCTCGGACAGAATTACGATCTCTCCGGTTACAGGCCCGAAAGTGGTACCATCGAGAAACGGAATTTTGTGGCCGGATAAACTGCGGGGAGTCACGGTATGGTTGTTGATCCGGATCCTGAAATGAGGGGCTTTTATCGGTGTGCCTTCGATAATTTTCGCTTCGATGTCATTCGGCTCAAATTTTCTGTCCAGTCCGGAAAGTATAACGGTTGTTCCGTTCTGCTTCCGGAAATCCGGGGGCAGTATCTCAAGGGGCAATTCCCATGCATCTGTTGTCTTTTCCCACTGATCCTTGTCAAAGGTCACACGCGCGACAAAGTCATCCTTTTTTGTTATTACTTCAAACCGCTTGCACGCTGAGAGGCTTGCAAACTTGCCGATGCCGAACTGACCAATCCTGTCCCTGTGGAAGGCAGGAGATTTGGAGTCATAGAGCTTCTGCTGGGAGCCGATATTGAAATATTGCCTGAGGCCCTCCCTGTCCATACCGCTTCCGTTATCCATGATTTCAATTGTATCATCCGTGACAAGTATCTCGACAAGTGCGGCGTCAGCGTCATATGCGTTATTGACTATTTCTCTTACAAATTCAATGCTCTCGGCATAAAGTCTTTCACCGATAGTTATGATATGGCTTTTGTCGATAGTGACAAGTATTGATTCAGTCATTATCCGGTTCAGGGTATGATCGCATATTTGATACCTTTACCTTTCGCAAGGTTTTCGAAGGCTTTTTGCGTCTGTTTCAGACGGTATTCCCCGGAAATAAGAGGCGTAACATCGATTCTTTGCTTACGCAGAAGGTCATATGCCTTTTTTACGTCAGACGGAGTATAGTGGAAGACGCCTCTGAGAGTGATTTCATCGTAGTGCAGCCTTCCGGCATCGTAGGTGACAGTCGTACCTGATCTGCATCCGCCGAAAAGAGTAACTGTCCCGCCCCTCCGCACATAAATTACTGATGCTTCCCAGACTTCGGGCATGCCGGTGCATTCAAAGACATAATCGAAGCCGGGGAAATCCTTTGATCCTGAAATCCAACCTTGTCCCGCTTTAGCAAAGGGGGACAAGGTTGGATTTGATACGACTGCAAAATCGGCACCGAGCTTTCTTGCGATCCTCAGTCTTTTATTATTTATATCCGTAACCGCCACCTTCGCTCCCTTTTCCTTCAGTAGCAGCAGGTGAAGAAGCCCTATAGGGCCCGCGCCTATGACGAGGGCATAATCACCCTTTTTTATATCGAGAGAAGCCATTCCATGGACTACACATGAAAGAGGCTCAAGGAAGGCGGCTTCTGCGAAAGACAGTGCTTCTGGTTTGTGGAACAGATTCTGTTTAACAATATGAGAAGGCAGCAGGATATACTCCGCAAACGCACCCAGGATCTTCGAATCCATTACCTTCTCACAGAGGTTAAAAAGCTTTCTTCTGCAATATAAGCAGCTTAGACACGGGGCGCTGTGCACTGCCATAATGGCATCACCTTTAGTAAAACCCCTGACACGCCTGCCGGTCTCTTCTATTGTTCCGGAAAACTCATGTCCGAATACACCCGGCATAGGGATCACCGGGTGTCCTCTCATGAAAGCCTTGAGATCAGTACCGCAGGTCAGGGCTGCTTCTATCCTTACAAGTACTTCACCGCAAGAGGGTTTTGGTTCCTCTGTTTCAAGCAGTTCTATACTGCCCGGACTTACAAGAATGCTCGCGAGCATGCCTAAATCTCGATTTTTCCGCCCAGGACCTGCCCTATAAAGGCGCCAATCGCAACGACCGGTATATACTTGATTTCGACATGGGAAATGGTCCTGAGAATGAATATAATAGGTATAGGCACGTGGATGTAAAGAAACCAACGCAAAGAATACCGCGCTGACCTGGCCCTTGCGTAACCAAAAGGCAGGTTGAGAAGAAGCGTAAAGAAAAAAAGGGCAAGAATCAGGGAGAAATTGCTGTCAAAATGCATAGGTGAAAATAACCTAAAAATGCTATTCAAGTCAAATAGGCATAGCAATTCATGTATTGTTTATATGATTCCTATCAAACATTATAATAGCGAGGATTATATATATGATTGAAAATTCTGATGATAGCAGCGTAAAAAAGATTATGGAAGTTCTGGATAGTCTGGACTGTATTTTAACAGCCCATGACAGTTGTGCAGAGCTGATCGAATTCAAAGACAAAAGGGCTGTAATACACTGCGGCGGGCCATGCATGCGCTGCGACAACAGGTGCATAGAAGACGCTATTAAAGAGAAATTGCCCGATGTAGAAATAGTAATTCAATAGTTGTGAAATCTATTTTAATATTGCGATTGTTACGGCTTTTCCGCCTTCTTCTATAGACCCGCTTCTGAATTCATCTACAAGGGGATGCTCTTTTAAATGCACGTGCACTGCCTTATGGAGCAGACCCTTTCCTATGCCGTGGATAATAAATACCTGACGGAGTTCAGAGAGAGAGGCATGATTAAGAAATTGCTCCAGCCTGGAGACTGCCTCCTCAACTCTCAAGCCGATAAGGTTAATCTCCCGCGATACTTTCCCTGTATCAAAATCCCCACCAGGCGAGGGTCTGAATACGGGCAGGCTTTTCCCGCTGCTGAATCCTAAATCGGAAAACGGTAGATCGATTTCCATATTCTGGGCCATGACCTTTACCCTCTTGTTATTCGGGTTGATATACGTTACCGGTGCGTCATAACCGAGAGATCTGACAAAGACTTTGTCGCCCTTTTTTATGTCATCAATCGATGGGATTCGATGAAACTCTGTCTCGAACTCCATAAGTTTTTCAGATACTGCCTCACGGACGACTTCAACCGCCTTAAGAGTTTTGTGCCTTTCAACCCCACTTTTTTCCTTGAATTCCTGAAGCATGTTTTTCATCTGCCTTTTTATATCAGATATAATTGAAGAAGCCTCCTTATACGCAGCCTCGAGAATTTCCTTCTTCTTTTTTTCCTGTTCTGACGCCATATGTGCAAGAATCCGGTTTTTCTCATCCGCATCGGCCAGTTTCCTTTTGAGTTCGCCAAGGGATTCTTCCAGCAGGATTCTCTTTTCATTGACATCAGCAACCATGCTGTCAAACTCCAACTTCACACTTCCCAGCAATTCTCTTGCATCGGCGATCAGGCTTTCAGGCAGACCGTATCGTTTGGCAATCTCGATGGCGTGGGACTGTCCCGGTTCTCCGGGCCTTAACCTGAAAAGCGGGGTGAGAGTCCTGGTATCGAATTCCATGGAGGCATTTATCATACCATCTGTCCTGTGTACAAAACCCTTTATGTCTGCAAGATGAGTTGTTGCAAAAACCAGAGCTCCAATCTTCCTGATCTCTTTGATAATGGCGCATGCCAGCGCTGCGCCTTCATCAGGATCTGTTCCCGTTCCGAGTTCATCGATAAGAATTACTGTCCTGGAATCAGCATTTCTGATGATTTCTGAAATATTTGATATATGAGCTGAAAATGTCGAGAGATTGTTCTCAATTGACTGCTCATCACCGATGTCGGCGAGCAGGTTCCGGACAAGGGGGAAACTCGACGAGGTATCGGAAGGCACATGCATCCCTGACAACGCCATAAGCAGAAGCAAGCCTATGGTTTTGATAGCAATGGTCTTTCCGCCAGCATTGACGCCTGTTATAACCATAACCGTGTTTTTGCCGCCCAGGCTAACATCAAGCGGAACCACAGTCGTCTCAGCCCCCATATTATTCAGAGACAGCTGAAGCAGGGGATGTCTGCCGGCAACTATATTTATTATGTTTGCATCATTTATCTGCGGAGGCTCCATCCGCAATGCATCCGAGAACTGTGCAATGCTGTTCAGGACATCCAGGTAGACGAGGGCATCGAATTCGGCTTCAACTGAATCTATCACCTTCCGTATCCCGGAACAGATATCCCTCAGAATCCTTAATTCTTCAGCTTTCTGGTCAGCCTTCAGGCTTTCCAGTTCATTGGCAAGCTGTATAATACCGAGGGGTTCGATAAAGGCTGTTTCTCCGGACTTGGAAATGTCGTGGACTACCCCGGGGACCATGCCCTTGGAATCCATTCTGACAGGCAATACCCACCTGCCCGACCTCGTTGTTACAAAGTCATCCTGCAGCAATAAGGAAAGCTTCTCGTCTCTGACCATCCCTTCAAGCCTTCTGCGGATCCTGCCCTCGAGTATACGTATCTGTGCTCTCAGGTCGGAAAGCAGAAACGAGGCGCTGTCAAGAATATTCCCCTCGCTATCCACCGATTTTCTGAGTGTCTTAAGGATATCGGGAAAACCGGTTAGCTGATCCGTGATCCCTCTCAAAGAGAAAAGTCCCTGTGCCTCCTTCATCTGCCGGGAAACAGCAGATGCAATAGCGAAAACAGGCACAAATTCAGCAAGCTCAATGGCATCGAGCACGGCCCCTTCAGTCCGGACTTTAGTGATGAAATGCCTTATGTCAGTGAAGGCGGATAATTGAAGCGGGTTTGCCTTCCTCGACATTCCCCTGATTTCGGATATCTGTCTGCTCCTCTTTGAAATATCTTCTATGCTTTCAAGAGGGGCGATACTCGCAGTAGACTTTTTTCCGGCATCGCTGCACGAATAATCAGAGATAAGGCTGAGCAGTTTATTGAATTCGAGGAGATCGAGTGAGTTTTTTAAGATCATCTCAGAGCCTATGGATTATAGTACTTCTTCTTCCTTTTCAGATATTCCTGTTCTACATAACCGCCATGGTCATGGGGGTATTTATATCCTGTTCCGTGTCCCAACTCTTCGGCCCCCTGATAATGGCTGTCCTTTAAATGATCTGGCACTTCAATCGTTTTTTCTGTTGTTACGTCTTCCATTGCTGCCTCAATAGCTTTGTATGCGGCGTTGCTTTTCGGAGCTATTGAAATATAAATAGCCGCCTGGCTAAGCGGGATCCTTGCTTCCGGCATACCCACAAATTCGACGGCTCTCAAAGCGGATACCGCAAGAACAAGTGCCATAGGGTCTGCATTACCTATGTCTTCCGAAGCGCATATGACAATGCGCCGAGCAATGAACCGCGGGTCTTCTCCTGCATAGAGCATTTTTGCAAGATAGTAGAGAGCAGCATCCGGGTCCGAGCCTCTCATGCTTTTTATAAAAGCGGATGTGGTGTCATAATGCTCGTCACCTTTTTTATCATATACAATAACTTTTTTCTGGATAGACTCTTCCGCTATCTCGATATTGATCCTTATCCGACCACTCTCATCGGGCCGTGTTGTAAGCGAGGCAATTTCCAATGCCGAGAGCGCTTTTCTCGCATCTCCATCGGACATCCTGGCAATATGTCTCAAGGCATCTTCATCAGCGCTTACAAAAAGATTGCCAAGCCCGCGTTCCTTATCACTTAATGCCATGGCAAGAATATCAAGGATGTCTTCTTCGGACAGCGGCTTCAGCTCAAATATCTGACTTCTCGAAAGCAGCGCGGAGTTAACATAAAAAAATGGGTTCTCGACTGTTGCAGATATCAGGGTGATATTTCCCTCTTCAACATCCGGCAGGAGAGAGTCCTGCTGAAGTTTGTTGAACCTGTGTATTTCATCCAGAAAAACGATGCTGACTATTCCTCCGGCCTTTCTTTTCTTCGCCTGCTGAATGACTTTCCTGATCTCATCAATCCCTGTTGTTGCAGCATTGAGCCATTCAAAATGGGCCTTTGTGCGGGCTGCTATAACGCGGGCAAGGGCGGTTTTGCCTGTTCCGGGCGGTCCGTAGAGTATTATCGATGTGATTCTGTCAGCGTCGATGGCGCGTCTTAACAGTCTGTCGGGACCAAGGATGTGGCTCTGTCCGACATATTCGTCCATCGTCCGTGGACACATGCGATAGGCAAGGGGGCGACCTCCATTTTCCTCCATGAACAGATTCATGCAATATGTTCACTGATATGAAATGAAATTATCAAGACAGACATAACTTAACAAACCAGCCAAAAATGATTCCTCACTTAAGAAATTGGGAAATGATATACTATTCATGGAATGAGGTTAATTTTTGCGATGCTCTCTGAATTTGGCGATATCCTTTTTTTGCTCATTCACTCTGCCTGAGGTTTATTCCTGGTTGAGGGCATGGCTTCTTTCTATATACTGCTTGCAATATTTCTCTGGAGCTCTCTTGGTGTTATAGTACGGCAATCCGGTATCGAAGTGCACGTTCTCATCTTCTATTCGATGGTCGTGTCAATGATTACTCAGGGAACCTTCCTGTCACAGGGCCGATTCCGGCGGCAAATACCAGGCTTTAATACACTGAAATATGCCTTGATACTCGGGAGTCTTTCTCTTGTGAATACATTTGCCTATTTTTATGCATTTCAGAATACTACAATATCAAACGCAGTACTGACACATTATACAGCTCCTGTCATCGTTGCCCTGATTGCACCCTTCCTCCTGAAAGAAAAAATATCCCAGAAGATTATAATCGTCATGGTAATGGCATCGGCAGGTCTCTGGATCATGCTCGACGGGTTCTCATTGAAAGAAAGCGAAACCGCCGGGATAGCGGCAGGTCTATTCTCGGGATTGGCTTATGCTGTTCTGATAATTTTTCTGAGAATGCACGCGCAGAAATTCCATCCACTCGTGCTTGCCTTCTTTACCAATTTTACAATTGCGCTGATGCTTGCTCCATTTATTAGAGGCATACCTTATGACGCCCTGTGGAGCTGTCTATTTATCGGAATAGTCCATTCTACAATTGCGCCTATGCTGTATTACAGGGGACTTCAGTCTGTTACAGCCAATAGGGCTGCAGTCCTCGGCTATATCGAACCGGTATTTGCAATAGCCTTCAGCGCAGTGCTGCTAAACGAGATACCCGGAATTCATTCAATTATCGGAGGGATGCTGGTAATCTATTCAGGTTATCTAACACTGAAGTCATGATCTTATAACATCCATGGGCTGAATTTTTGTGGCTTTCTGTGAGGGGTAGATGCCCGCAAGTATCCCGACGCTCACAGAAGCCAGAAAAGCGAAGAGGTGACCGGCAGGGGAGAGTGTGAATGGAAGCTTTGCAGCAAGGAATATGATTATGCTCGCGAGCATGCTCAGGATTACTCCAATGGACCCACCGCTTAAAGAAATGAAGGACGACTCAAGCAGAAACTGAAGGATTATGTCACGTTTTCGTGAACCGACAGCCCTCCTTATTCCTATCTCAACTCGTCTCTCATTCACAATAAGTATCATGATAGATAGTATTCCCAGTCCGCCTATAAGGAACGAAACCGTTGCCGATACCCTGCCGAGCACACTGATCATCGACATGGCCTGTGTCTTCAGCGCAAGTACGTCTTTCATGTCTATAACGGTGAAATCATCAGACTGGTCTTTTCTTATACCGTGTCTCTGCCGCAGTATATTTTCGATATCGGCTTTTGCCGCAGGGATAGCAGATTCATCTACAACCTGCACTGAAATGCTGCTGATGTAATCCTGATTAACCAAACGCCTGAGGAAGGTATTGAGAGGCACGAATATCTGATTGTCCTGATCCATCCCGGATATATCGACTCCTTTCTCCTCCATGACACCGACGACCTGGCAAGACACCCGGGACAAAAGTATGTGTTTGCCGATAGGGTTTCTAGTTCCAAAAAGCCTCTCTGCAACATTTGTTCCGATGACGGCGGTTTTCAGAAGGTTTCTGTTATCCTGGTCTGAGATGAAACGGCCTTCCTTCACCCGGAAGTTTCTGACAGCCGTATAATTGGGAGTTACACCGACGACAAGAACTGATTTGAGTACGACATTTTCGAACCTGACAGGGTAATTCCTGTTCCCGGCCGGTGCCACGTCATTGATAAGTCCGGAACCTTGTGCGATGGCCTTTGAGTCTTCGATAGTTAATGTTGCGGCTTCACTGAGCAGTCTTGTGCGGGGCCCGACTGTCCTTACTATGCCGCTCCTCACTATGAGAAGGTTGTTCCCAAGACTCTGTGCCTCCTGCTCCGTCTTCAACGAAAGAGATTCCGAGAGGTTTGATACTACGATGAGGGAAAATGTTCCCAGGAAAACACCCATAACTGCGAGGACCGTTCTCAGTTTAAAGTTAAGCAACGACCGCAGTGCGATCCGGAGGTTCAGGCGTATCCTCTTCATCCCCTTATCGCCTCTACAGGTTTTAAATTCGCTGCCCGGTTTGCAGGCTGAAGCCCGAATCCGATACCGACCAGCCAGGAAAGCAGCAGACCGACTACGAAAGCCTTCCATGAAAAACGGATAGGGAATTCCGCTATCAGCATAAGCAGTCTGGAAGAGGCGAGGGCAAGCAGGAATCCGAATACTCCTCCCATCGTTGTTATTGCCACGGATTCGCCGAGGAACTGTAGCAGGATATCCCTTTTCTTTGCTCCCGAAGCCCGCCTTATGCCGATCTCCCGGGTTCTTTCTTTAACGGACAGCAGAAATAGATTCGCGAGGACAAAACCCGCCACAACAAGCGAAATGATTCCGGTGATGCCGAGGAAGACAACCAGGGAGCTGGTCAATTGAACAAGGAACTTTACAATCTCTTTTGGGGAGACAATAGTGAAGTCGTCCGGTTCTTCTGCGGGGAGTCTGTGCCTCTGCCTGAGAAAAGATCTCAGTTCATCTGCTCGCCTGCTAAGGTTTTCCTGGTCGATGAATCTTATTCTGAAAGCTGAAATATATCGCGTTTCACTCTGAAGTTTTTTCATAAGAGTTGTAATAGGAATAACGATTCTATCATCGAGAAGTTGTCCGCCTGGCGATGTGCCTCTTTCGGAAAGTACGCCCACGACTTGAACAGGTATTCTTCTCAGGAGGATATACTTTCCTATGGGGTTTTCATCTCCAAACAGCTCGTCTGCCAAATACTGTCCGATAAGTCCCACATTCCTCAGTCCTTTGATATCCTCATCATTGAGATCGGATCCCTCGATTACAGGCCATGTCCAGGCCAGGCTGTAATCCGCTGTTGAACCGACCACCATAGTCTGATATTTAACGTTTCTGTATGAGACGCCGATTTCTCTCATCGAGGTCATGGGCAATACCACATAGGCACTGTAGAAAGCTTCTCTTACGGCTTCGATGTCGTCAAGCGTAATCGTCCTATCCCTGCGGCCGGTTGCCCTTGCTTCTTCACCGCCTCCGAATACGAGCAAAGAATCCGGACCGAAGCGGTCGACGATTTCAAACGCCTTTTCATATGCACCTTCGGTGGCTGCAACGATGACGGTTATGGAGGCTATTCCGAGGGCCACACTGACAAGACAAAAAAATGTCCTCAATTTGAAAGCACGCACAGCCTTCAATGATTGGGTGATTATCTTTAAAAGCCTTTCCATCTCCGGGTTATCTCTTATTCAACGATAATCCCGTCACTGATTCTGACCAGTCTGCCGGCGTATGCGGCAGTATTGGAATCATGAGTGATCACAACGACGGTCTTGCCAAGCTTGTTCATTTGGGAGAGCAGTTCCATAATATCCCTCGCTGTGTTGCTGTCCAATTGACCCGTAGGCTCATCCGTAAGGACCAGATCAGGGTCGTTCATCAGCGCCCTTGCAATTGCGACCCTCTGCTGTTCACCTCCGGACAGCTGCGGCGGCTTGAATTTTATCCTTTCCTTCAGCCCCACGAGCTGCAGAAGCTCTCTCGCCCGATCTTCGGCGTGGTCTTTCTCCCTTCCCACGTATAGAGAGGGCAGAAGGACATTCTCAATTACTGTGGCATAAGGCAGAAGGTAGAAGTTCTGGAAGACAAAGCCGATATGTTCATTACGTATAACAGAAAGCTCGTCATCAGTCAGATGGGAAATCTCCTTATCTGCCAATATGTAACGGCCTGATGAAGGCACGTCAAGACAGCCAATAATGTTCATCAGTGTTGTTTTCCCGGATCCTGATGTGCCCATTATCCCCACGAACTCGCCTTTGTCGATCCTGAGATCGATCCCCTTCAGGACCTCTACGTCAAGATCGCCCATTCTGTAAGTCTTCTTTATGTCTTCCAGCAGGCAGATGGACATTATTGTTTCTTCATTGTTTCTTCATAATTTGAAATTCGCTATTAACCTTCAAATAAGCGGGAACAGAGGGTTCCGATTTTCTTATCTGTATTAAGCCGTTTACTGTCTTTCGATCCTGGCAGAGACCGGAAGTATCAGTTTTGTAGCAAGAATATCGCCTTCTTTGATGCCCGAGATAATCTCAGTTCTATCCTCACCGCGTATGCCGGTTTGTATCTCGACTTTCTCGACCCTGTTCATTCCGGTCGCTTTATAAGCCACCTGTTTTCCTTTTTCGAATTTTATGGCTGCATTGGGCGCTGTCAGAATGTCTTTCTTCTCTGCAAAGATTATCTTGACGTGCGTGGTCATCTCGGGCTTGAGAAATTCGGAATTTTCAGGCGATACTTTGACAATGGCAAGATAATATACGATATTCTCTTTCACTACAGGTTGCGGATATATGTTTTCTATGCTTCCATGAAATGTCCGGTCAGGGAAAGTGTCAACATAATATTCGACCCGCTGGGCGGGATGGACTCTCCCAATATCTGTTTCGTCAACATAAATCCACATCTCAAGTAATGTGGGGTCCAGAACGGTGACCAGATTAGCTACCTGCAGGCCCGCCACGATTGTCTCACCTTCCTGGGCTGTTACGTCGGAAACGATGCCGTCCATTGGAGAATATATCTTCGTATATGTAAGCCTTGTCTCCTGCTGCTGCAGCTGTGCTCTTATGTCGTCAATATTCGCTTTCGCTATCTGCATCTGCGTCTTGTATTCATTCTGCAGTCTTCTGTAATTTGCCTCAGCTGCCTCAAATTGGCTCCTGGCCCTGTCGACATTATCCGTTGTAGTATATTCATGTTTGATAAGCTCGGTTTCTCTCTCGAATGTTATCTTTGCGTACTCATAATTGGTCTTTGCCTCCAGTATCCGGTCCGGATACGTGATCTCAATCTGTGAAAGCGTGCTCTCCGAAGCGGAAAGGGATGCCTTCTGCTGTTTAATGTTCTCACGTATCTCACGATCGTCGATAAGAGCGATAAGCTCTCCCTTCTTTGCCCTGTCGCCGATTTTAACTTTCATCTGCTCGATAGTTCCTGTAGCGCGTGCGCCGATCTTGACCAGCGCCCCAACCTGTGGTTTAATGATCCCTGTTTCGACCAGCACACCGCGTATTTGTCCCATTTCGACCTTTGCAGTCTCCAGCACCTTTGTCTCCGGTTTCGAAATACTTTTATAGATAAAAAATCCGGCAATGGATAGTATCAGAAGAACTGCTGTGAACAATAATTTTTTCAAGGTTTCTCCGTTTCCCGATTCCCGAGGTGCTCCAGATTCTGCACCCCGGCAATCCTTTCGAGCTGCGATTTCGAGATCATAAGATTTAACCTGGAGCCGACAAACTGTTCCCGCGCGACCGCAAGCAGACTCTCGGCCTGCACCAGAGAGAGGATGTCCGACTTGCCGACTTTATACTCTCCAAAAGCCTGTGAGTAGTTCTGTTCTGCCTGCTTGATCTGCTGCTGGGCAACCTTCAGGTTCTTGGAGGCTGTTATCAGGTCTTCGTATGCTTTATTGACATCGAGCACCAGTTGTCTTTTTATGTCACTGAGGCGTTCGAACGCAACGTCTCTTTCAAGTCCGGATGACTTTACCCTGAAGAACTTGCCTAGTTCAAAGATATTCCAGGTAGCGGTAAGTGCCAGGATTTTGTCCTCAGTTAGCCCGGTTTGTCCTGTTGCAAGACTGCTTCGGCCTCCGCTGGATTTTTGATAAGTAGCATTTGACGACAGAACCGGGAAGAAAGCGCTGATTGCGGCGGATTTGTTGTTTTCTTCAATTTTGATCGCATCCTCAGCCTGTTTTACCTCCGGCCGCATCAGAACAACTTCAGCCAACCAGTTCCTGTCGGGTAAATCTATACCGGAATCGAGACTCCCTTGAATGTCGTATTGACTTTCGAGGGGTCTTCCTATGAGGGAGTTAAGTTCAAGAACAGCCTTCGTTAAATCGCCCTCTGCCTGCACAAGCGAAAACCTCGCCTGTTCAAGACGCACAGAGGACTGAAGCACATCGGAAAGTCTTGCCACGCCGAACTTGTATCTGCCTTCGGCAACCTCAAAATCCTTTTCAGCATCATTAAGCTGTATTGTCCTGTATTCTAGTGCCTCTTTTCGAGCTATTGCGGTATAAAAGGCGTTCTTTACATTGAATTCGATATCGAGAAGGCTAGTCCTGAGGTCTTCTCTTGTTATATCCAGGTTTAGCCTTGCGATGTTTCTGACAGCCTTTCTGCCACCCCAGTCGAGAATTGTGTACGACAAAGTGAAATCATATAGTTCAGTGTTAAATTCTCCAAATGAAGTAAAATGACGCTCATTTCTTGTCGATGCATTTAAAGTCGGCAGATAGGGTGAAAGAGAAGCATTATAAAGAGCCTCCGTTGACTTTACACGCAATTCGGATGCCTTATAAGAGGGAAGGGTCTCTCGTGCCATTTCAAGAGCTTCATCAAGAGTTAATGAATAGGATTCAGTTGGAACGAAGATCAAACCTGCGGAAAATATCGCCATTAGTGTTTTACGTATGATGTTGATCATTAATGCTCCTTTGTTCATACTATTAGAGGATATTATAAAAGACTTAATCCGTTAAGTAAAACGATCGGATCTTAAATCTTTTCTTGGATTTGCAAATTGATGAATGAGACATTGAAGGAGGAGGGTAATGAGAAGGACAATATTGGCAGCTATGATCATGTTTACTATGGCATTGGCCGGATGCAACGTGCAGAAAGCAGCGGAGCTTTTTGAAACAGCCCAGTTCGAGGAAAAACAGAACAACCCGGAGCACGCGGCTGAGCTTTATGAGGAGATACTGCGGAAGTACCCGGATAGCGAATTCGCACAGAAGGCGAGGGCGAGGCTGATCGAAATCAGGGGTAGAGAAAGGTAATCGCGATTCTTGCGGCGCTGCAGTATCTTGTTGCGACATGGAAATAGATGATGTTGCCAAGTTATGAATATTGACGAACCATTGGTTCGCTTAACTCCTGACGCGGGCGGGAAACAATATTTAACTCTTCCCGGCCTTGATGAACTCTTCCCACTTCCTGCGTTTTTCAGGAGAAACAAATTCATTAACGAACCTGTTTGCATCTTCAAGCCACTGGAGTTTTGCCTCTGCAGAAAGTCCCTGAAATTCTCTCAGCTTTTCCTTCGAAAGACGAAAACTAAAAGTCCTTCTTATCTCCCGGTCTGAATCCATCTTCCATCAGATCCTTTCCAAATCATCGAGGGCCGCGATGTCCGCAATATCCTGCGGCCTTTTTGACTCCATTTTCAACATTTTCAAATGTCTTTTTGAGATTACAGGTATTCTTATATCTCTTGACTCAAATACGACAACTTCCTTTTCTATTTCATCAAAACCGACAGGTTCATTAATAAATATATCAATCAGGTTCATAGGCCCGGCGGGATGAAAAAAGCTGAAAACCTTCATCCCTTTTTCCTCTTCCCATCTCTTTCTGTTCTCAGGTTTTATCAAATCTTCGGCTTTGACCGGCTGTTTAGGTTTGTATCCGAGATCATTCATAACAGCAATAAATCGCGAAATATTATCCGATGTGAGCTCTATAATCAGGTCAAGGTCCGCTGTAAGCCTTACAACTCCATGAAGAACAAGGGCAACTCCTCCGGCAACTGCATACCTTATCCCCCGGTCCATCAAGGTTCTGAAGACTTCTTCATAGAACATGATACGATTATATCAGGTTTACTAAGCCGCGTACTACGCTTACACTTTACTGATAGACCATCGATGCTACCTTGACGGTCAGGTCGCCGAGCATGTTTGTATAGCTTCCGAGTTCGTTGTCGTACCAGCCATATATAACGGTATTAGTGATTGGTATCTCCGGGTCTGCGGGTACTGCTGACAGAGCTTCGCTCGGCAGCTTGCAAAGTTTCGCAATATCCAGTGTAATGTAGGCAGTCCTTGTATGGGTCTCGTGCCCTTCGATTATAGCGGCAGGCCCGTAGAAGCCGATAATGTCCGACGATACGTTCTGCTCATCTGTATATCTTATATAACCTCTCTTTTCACGACGGGCGGCATCACGGTAAATGTTGTTGATAATATCGCGGCTTACCGGAGGCTTGTCTGTTTCGTCGCGCAGGGTTATTACCAGTATGATCAGTGAACCTGTTGATATGGGAACGCGCACAGATTCTGCCATAAACCCTATCTTGTTCATTTCCGGAATTACCAGTCCAAGCGTTTTTGCCGCTCCGGTCGTCGTCAGAATGATATTATTCATGACACTCCTTGATTTTCTCAAATCCGCAGCACCTGCCTTCGGCAGACGGTCCAGCACTTCCTGAGTGCCTGTGCATGAATGAATTGTGTCCATAGAGGCGCTGATGATTTTTTCGGCTCCGAAATAATCCAGCAGGGGTTTCACCATATGCGCAAGGCAGGTCGTAGTACAGGATGCGCCTGAAATAATATGATGTTTTTCATGATGATATTCCTGTTCGTTGATGCCCATAACCACGGTTACTATATCTGCCGGCATAGGTATATTCCTGTCCTTTGTCTTGAATGGAGCGGACACCATCACTTTCTCGGCTCCGGACTCAAGGTGGCCCCGTACCGAACCTTCTGCTGCATCGAAGGGTACCGTAGGGTTGGTAAACTTTCCGGTTGCTTCGACAACGACTTTTGCACCGTATTCCCCCCAGGGGATATTCCTTGGATTGCGGGATTCCCGAAGCACTGTTACAGGAATGCCGTCAATCGTCATAGTGCCATTATGTTCATCCAGGTTATCTATCACCCTTTGCGCCTTGAAACCGTAAAGATAGTTATGCAGGGCTCCATACGATGAATCCTTTTCAATATATAATGCGATGTCATCAAGTCTCATGCCGGCTCGCCTGCCGATATTTATGACTATTTCAGTAAAATATTTTCGCGCGATGTGGTTCCAGAGCGAAAGTTTGCCTATCCTGCCTAAACCGTTGATTCCAAGAACAGCCTTCTTGTCGGAGATCGTCTTCAGTTTTCCTTTCCCAGCCATTTCCCAGTCTCCTTTTTGAATTTTTTAAAAAAAGGCTCTCAGTTAAGAAGCCCGCCCGCAGTTATAACTATTATATCACTCCCTCAGGCTTTCAGAGCTTCGACATTATCTCCGCCTTGATCTCATCCACATTATGCCTGCCTGCATACACTGAACCGTTGCGGCCGTCGATGCTGAGATAATCTCCGACCTTGATAACCCTCTTATTGATACTGCACTTTTTCTCCTGCTCCCATACCACAAGATTGTTGCAGCCTACAATGCAGGTTTTCCCAAGCCGGTTGGCAATAATCGATGCATGGGATGTCGATCCGCCACGCGCGGTGAGCAGGCCGTCTGCTGCTGATATATGCCTGATGTCATCGGGCACAGTGTCTGATCTTATCAGAATGAGCGGGGTGGAGGGATCTCTGTCCCTCAGTTCCCTGATCTCATTCAGATCGAAGACGACTCTACCGCTCAGTGCGCCACCACCTACGCCTATGCCTCTCGAAAGGTAGCTTGAAGAGAGCTTTTTGGAATGGACGAATGCCATAAAACTCTCCTTTCTGGTAATGCCCATGTCTCTGGTCTGCAGGATATAAAGTTTCCCGCTGTCTTTTCCTTCAAAGGTAAATTCTATTTCCTGTGCACCCCAGCGCTCTTTATATATTAAATCCTTGCTGATTTTGAGCAGGGCATTGTAAAGCTCGGGGAAACTCTCTTCCAGGGATATCTCATCTGTTCTGTCCTCGAAAGGTCTCTGCTCGTTTGATATAGGCAGAGTCCTCACCAGGCCGGATACAATATCCTCACCCTGTGCTCCGATTGCAAAATCACCCCATAACATAACGCTGTCACTGGTTTCCTGTGGATTCCTTGTGAAAAGGACACCTGTGCCGGAATTTACATCGAGATTACCGTAAGCCATGGATTGGACGATAACCGCTGTCCCCCAGTTCTCCGAAATTCCCATAATCTCGCGGAACGCCTGTGCCTTTTTGGAATACCATGACCGAAAGACCTGTTCGATGGCCACCCTCAGCTGCATTTTCGGGTCATCAACTATTTCCACGCCATGCTCCCTTATTGTTTTCAGGTATGCCAATGCAACTTCCCTCATCTGTTCGTGCGTGAACTGGATTTTTCTCAGAACACTGTACCTCGCCTTATGCGAGTTCATAATCTCATCGAACTGATCCCTCTCCATGCCGAAGGACATACCCCAGCACTGAAGAAAGCGACGGTAGCAATCCCATACAAACCATGGCCTGGAAGTCTGCTTTATCAATCCCTCTACGATCGATTTGTTTATGCCGACATTAAGGAACGAGATCATCATGCCGGGCATTGAGATAGTCCCCCCGCTTCTTACTGAAACGAGAAGAGGATTTTGAGGATTTCCGAATACCTTTCCTGTCCTGTTTTCGAGAATGCTGAGCTTCTTTTTAATCCCTGCTTCGAGATGTTCCATGGCATGTTTAAACCTGTTGACAGCCTTTTCACAGCGGAAGACCTCTGTGGTAACGATGAAGCCCGGCGGAACCGGGATTCCGAGGGAAGCAAGCTTTACAAGGTTGTATCCCTTGTTTCCAAGGTGTATTCTGTCCCTGGTGACCCTGTTGGGCGTATGAATGCCGGATAGCGCCTTCTTGGGGTCATAGCTCATAAGCAGGTCAAGATTCCGGATATCAAGACCTTCAGACTGTTCGAAGAGTGTTTTAAGTATGCGGCTTATAAAATTATCGAGTTGCTGGAGCCCGAAAGAACCTGCAACCAGCTCTCTCAGAAACTGTTCGGATATCTTATTGACAAATTCAGGTTCGTTTTGCAAATCATCTTCCTGAAGATACCTCGGATGTATTTTTTCAGGCCCTAACTGCAGGATAATCAGCTTCAGATTTGTCTTGAAAATTCCGCTGTAATAGGTATTAAGAATGTCCTGCACTGCGTCTGAAAAACCTCTGAATATGTCAATGTACTGGGAGAAGGAAAACCTCCGCACTTCCAGAGCCACGGACAATAATTCGAGGGCGTTTTCGAGTTTGTTAGATGATATTCCGTCAAGCTGAAGCGCCTTGAAGAAAAGACCTGCATACTTTTCGATCTTAAACAGGGTGGCCCTCGTGATGAATGTCAGGTTTATCGAATTTATCAGTTCCTCAAACAGGACATTTGCAAGGCTCTCAAGTCTGAAGGTTAAGGCAAGCGCATCAAACTTTCTCTCCTGATATTTTCCGTATATCGATTGGATGCCTGCTGCAATATGCCTCTTGCGGAAGATATTTTCGATCGGCTCATACCTGTCCGGAGAAAGAATAATATCCTTAAGAAGACCCAGGTATTTAATGACCTCTTCAAGACGCAGTGATACGTTGCCGCTCTCAAGGGCCGAAATAAGAGGATAAGGGTCAGGAAGTCCAAGGCTGCGTGCATATTGCAATTGGTCTCTTATGTCACAAGGGTCAAGACGGTATTTTTTATGAAGGAGCTGGTAGAATTTAATGGCCAGATAAGCCCTTTTCTTTTCTCTTTCTGATACATTCTGGACTGCATGAGTGCTCTCATATGCATCTTTGTCAGTGAGATGGAGAAGCCCGGAAGCGTGAGTGAAATTTTTCGCATCAAAAACAGCTGAGAAAATCGTATGCAGTTCATCAATATAATGTCCAGATGACTTTATTTTTTCGAAAATCTCCTGTGGCAAAAAATCCTGAAGTACGGATTTTTCCCTTTTATGCCAGAAATGCAGAACTGCCTCGATGAAGTCTACAACTCTGGCGCTGCTTTCAACATGGCTCTGTTTACGCAGAAAATGGACCAGTATATCAGCTCTATGCGTAGATTCGTCGATCTCAGTAGAGACTTCACGCAAGGGACCTTCGGCTCCGATATCGCTGAAATAGACCGGGAATATCTTTGTCAGCTGCTTAACCGGATGATATACGGGTTTTATATCGCTGTTGAGGAATTTCGTGATGTCTTTCTGGAATATATCGGTATCGCTTATGTGCACTCCACACAGGCGCAGGTGTATTATCATTGCTGAAATTAGTGATTTGGACCATTTCGGGTCATTTTCTATTAATTCGAGCCATACGCGTATATTTTTCAGGTGAGCGAAGTTCGATCTGACCTGCCACTCCTCAGTCACTCCATGTATATCGGGATACTGGAAACCGAGGGAAATGACTTTCTGCAGATACCATCCAACAAGACTGCTGTCGCCCATGCCATATAGTTCATTCCCGATTATCTGGATGCAATACAGCACGGTATCGGTATATAGTTCAAAATTGCGCCTGAGCACAGTATAGATGCCGGAGATGGTCTGCTTTATCTGGTCCGGCTCCTCTATTTTGGAAATAGACGAAAAGGTCCGGGTGATTTCCCTTAGGATATTTTCGTGTATGCTCGAAAGCCCTTTGCTTTCAATCGATTTAAGCAAATACCTCATTTTCAGTGCGTTATCCCTTCGGGGGTCTCCTGTTACAGCCAACTTCGATGAGAGATCCTCGCAGTATTTGACTATCTGCATATAACCCGGAAACTGCAGCATCTCTCTAAGGCGCTTATTCTGGTCACGTATCTTTCTGGTCCTGTATAGAAGGACTGCCAGTTCATTCAAATGGCGGTGTGAAACCGGGCTGAAAAGTTCTTCCAGTTTTGTCTCTTCTTCTTTGCTGATAGGATAGTCGGGCATTATGTCAAGCCATTCAGCAAAGTTTTTTTCCTTAAGCCAATAGTCAAAGGTCGCTGAAAAATATCTGAAGAGCAGTTCGTTGAACTCTGATACGGAAAAGCCGGGCGAAATTCTGCCGAGCATTATCTGTCCAAGCTTTTTTAACTGATGAGGATTCATAACAATCAGAAAAAATTTATCGTCACTAAGCTGCCCGAGCCTTGAGAAACAACTCTGAAATATTAATTGGTACTTTCGAAGATCCTTGTCTCCGTCAATCAGAATTTTCTCAATATAGAATATCAGGCTTTCAATGGCAGCCTTCTGAATTTCCATGTCAGGATTGTTAATAGCATCGATAAATATATTAATTACGGTTTCGATGGCCTCTGTTCCCTTTTCATGATGCTCATGAATATAGAAATTTTTGAGGGCGTGAGCACGCAATTGACTTACAATGTAGTTCCAGTCTGAAGAGGCATATAATGCCTGCAGAAGAGGCTCCGTACTGCTTACAATTCCGGGATAAGCCTGAACAACTTCCCGGAGGATATCGTATCTTAAGGCAGGTGTTTTTTGTATTTTCGATGCCATTTGAAGTCCTTACCAATAATTATATAATAGAAGCTGTATATTTGGACATTTGGAAGGATGGCTTGTGTATGAAGGTCTGTGAAATTTTTACGAGCATTCAGGGGGAATCGAGTTATGCCGGGCTGCCCTGCACTTTTATAAGGCTGACCGGATGTAACCTGCGGTGTTCCTATTGCGACACTGTTTATGCATACACCGGCGGTAGCGAACTTTCTGCAGAAGAGGTTGCAGTTGCTGTAAGAAACACAGGGATAGGACTTGTTGAGATTACCGGCGGGGAGCCTCTTCTGCAGAGAGATGTTCACCATTTAATCAATATTCTGATCGGCAACGGCTGCAGGGTATTGCTTGAGACCAACGGTTCATTGAGCATTAAGGATATTGACCCGAAAATTGTACTGATAATGGACTTCAAGACTCCCGGAAGCGGCATGTCCGGAGAGATGGATTTTTCGAATCTGGATTATATAAAATTCAACGATGAGATAAAATTCGTCCTCACCGGGTTCGATGACTATATCTGGGCAAAGGAGATAATAAGGAAAAATCATTTACCGTACAGGTGCAATGTGCTGTTGTCCCCGGCTTACGGAATTCTGAAGCCTGAAGATCTTGCAAAATGGATGCTAGAAGACAGGCTTGAAGCCCGCCTGAACCTGCAGATTCACAAATATATTTTCGGCGCTGAAAGAAAAGGAGTATAATTCTTCTGACGAACCTGAACTTAATCTCAACAGAGATTTGAAACGGAGGCAATGTAAGGAATGGCCAAGGAAAGATTTCCGGGTATTCCGGAGCGAATAGCGGGTCTTGCGGATCTGGCATATAACCTGTGGTGGAGCTGGCATCCTGTTGCCAGGATGCTCTTTAAAATGATCGACCGTATTTCCTGGAAAGAGAGCGGACACAATCCTGTCCGGATGCTGAAGGAAATTCCGGAGGGAGACATTAAGTCTGTTTCCGGTTATCCTGAATACCTGCGGCATTACGATATTGTAATGTCGAGGTTCCGCAGGGCTGTTGAAACAAAAATATGCTGGTTTTCAGAAAACATATCGACTCCGGGCTGTCTTCCGATTGCTTATTTCTCAGCTGAATACGGCCTGCACCATTCGCTTCCCTTTTATGCCGGAGGATTGGGTTTTCTGGCCGGTGACTACATAAAGGAATGCAGTGACCTGGGAATCCCTATGGTCGCTGTTGGTTTTATGTATCCTGAAGGTTATCTGCTTCAGAAGATCCGGGCGGATGGTTGGCAGGAGGATGTGGCTGAATCCCTTGACAGAGACGCCGCTCCTATTGAGAGGGTGCTTGACGGAAAAGGAGAGCAGCTTACAGTGAGAGTGCCTTTTATGGAGCCTGCTATATACGTCGCAGTATGGAAGGTGGATATCGGACGCATTCCGCTCTATCTTATGGATACGGATATAGACCTGAACGACCCATGGAACAGGACGGTTGCTTCCCAACTCTATATAAGCAATATCGAGCAGCGACTGCTCCAGGAGATAATACTCGGGATAGGTGGCATTGCCGTTTTAAACGCCCTCGGCATCAAACCCTCCGTGCTTCACCTGAACGAGGGGCATCCTGCCTTTGCATTGCTCGAAAGGGTAAGGGAAAAGATCGAAGAGGGCATGAGCTTTGAAGATGCGGTAAAAAAAATGCGCTCTACCACGGTTTTTACGACGCATACGCCCGTGCCTGCGGGGCATGACGTCTTTCCATTCCATCTTATGGATAAATATTTCAGCCATTGCTATCCGTTCCTTGGCCTCGACCGGGAGGCATTCCTTAATCTTGGTATCTATCCGGGCGAGCCTTCCTCGGGTTTTAATATCACCGCTTTTGCTCTGAAGATGACCGATTACCACAATGCTGTGAGCCGGAAGCATGGCGAGGTTTCGCGCCGAATGTGGAATATACTCTGGCCCGACAAGAAAGAACAGGATGTGCCTATTGATAGTATTACAAATGGAATTCATGTGCCGACGTGGATAGAGCCGAAGATCGAACTCCTCTTCAATAAATATCTTAGCGACGGCTGGCTTGAAGACCATGACAATCCAATTATATGGGAGCTTGTTGATGAGATACCCGAGGCAGAGTTGTGGCAGGTTCACTACTGGCTCAAAATTAAGCTGATTAACTATGTCAGGGAGCAGGCGCGCCTGCGCTGGATAGAAAACAGGGTGAACCCTGTTAATATCATTTCCGGGGGAACGCTGCTCGATCCCTCAACGCTGACTATAGGTTTTGCACGCCGCTTTGTCGCGTACAAAAGGGCTGATCTCATCTTCAGCGACATGGAGCGGCTGAAAAGGCTGCTGAACAACCGGTGGAGGCCGCTCCAGATAATATTCGCCGGAAAGGCCCATCCGTCGGATGACGAAGGTAAAAGGATACTTCAGCGTGTGGTGAACCTCGCCCATGACCCTGATCTCGGCGGAAGGGTGGCGTTTGTAGAAAACCATGATGAGCGGCTAGCACAGTATATGGTTCACGGTGTTGACCTATGGCTTAATAACCCCATAACGCCGATGGAAGCATGCGGAACGAGCGGAATGAAGGCATCGTTGAACGGCGTCCCACAGCTCAGCGTTCTCGACGGTTGGTGGATTGAGGGATTTAACGGAAGAAACGGATGGGCATTCGAGGGAAAAACGGATAACAGCGATGCGGAGGCGATTTATAGTATTATCGAAAATGAGATAATACCCTTATACTATAAACTTGACGAGTCTGGAATCCCCCGCGAATGGGTCCGGGTTATGAAGCAGGCGATAAAGAGCACGGGGCCGGTATTCAGCGCACGCAGGATGGTCAAGGAATATGCGCTGAAATTTTATCAGAATGCGCTGAGGTCTTCTTATGAAGGAGGATCCCGATAGGGACGTTTAGCGCCGACCGTATATCTTATATACTGAAATAACTTAAAGGAGGGTGTATGATCTCTAGGATTCTTGTGCCTACTGACGGATCGAAACCGGCGAGAAAAGCTGTCGAATATGCGGCTGGGCTGGCAAAACAGACAGGGGCTTCCTTAACTTTAATAAGTGTAATCGATAAAATATATGTAATACCGAAGGCAATTCCGGTTGATAAGACCAAGAGATTTTTGATGGAACCCATTGAGGATTTTCTAAGGAAGTCATGCGAGGCATATCTTGAGGATGCTGAGAAGCTCTGCAGCAAAAGCGGGGTAGAAGCCGGAAAGGTTATAAGAACCGGGCACCCGGCGGAAGAGATCATAAAGGAGGCGCAAAAATCAAAAATTGACCTTATTGTAATCGGTTCCCAGGGCAGGGATGCTTTAAAGGCTGCGTTTATGGGCAGTGTCTCCTTCGGAATTATAAGCAAGGAGTCGAAAATTCCGGTTCTTGTGGTAAGGAAGTAGCTGGTTGTATAATAGCGATTAATCAATTTTTGGAGGGCATGATGGTTAAGATCTACTACGATAAAGATGCTGATGCAAAAATGCTTAAGGGAAAAAAGATTGCAGTAATGGGATATGGGAGTCAGGGGCATGCCCATGCGAACAACCTCAGGGAAAGCGGCATGGATGTCATAATTGGAGTCAAGCAGGGCGGAGCAGGCTGGGAGAAGGCGGGAAAAGCAGGCTTTAAGGTATTTACTCCCTCAGAAGCGGCGAAAAAGGCTGACGTTATCATGATGCTTGTTCCTGATGAATATATGGCCGACATCTATAAAGCAGAGATTGCACCGAATATAAGGAAAGGCGCCTATCTTGGCTTTGCACACGGCTTTAATATACACTTCGGTCAAATTGTAGCGCCTGCTGACGTTAATGTTTTTATGGTCGCGCCCAAAGGGCCCGGGCATCTTGTCAGGTCGGAGTATTCAAAAGGGAGTGGAGTGCCTTGCCTGATAGCTGTTCATCAGGACCCTTCAAAGAGCGCAAAAAAAGTAGCACTGGCGTATGCCTCTTCAATTGGCGGTGGCAGAGCGGGAATCATAGAGACTAGCTTCAGGGAAGAAACAGAAACAGATTTGTTTGGAGAGCAGGTTGTGCTTTGCGGCGGACTGACATCTCTGATTACAGCGGGATATGAGACACTAATCGAGGCCGGCTATTCTCCTGAAATGGCATACTTCGAATGCCTGCATGAGGTCAAGCTGATCGTTGATCTTATCTATGAAGGCGGTATTTCTAATATGAGATACTCAATCAGCAATACAGCGCAGTACGGTGATCTCACACGCGGACCGAGGATTATTAACCAGGATACGAAGAAAGAGATGAAAAATATCCTCGATGAGATTCAGTCAGGCCAGTTTGCAAAAGAATGGATTCTTGAATGCAAGGCTAATAAACCGGCATTTAATGCCCTGACTAAAAGAGGCGAGGAGCACCCTATAGAGGAAGTCGGCGGAAAACTGAGGGCTATGATGCCCTGGCTTAAAAAGGGCAAACTCGTAGATAGATCGAAGGCGTGATCAAATTCGCCCCTGAAGGGTATCCGTTCATACTCGTTTCCCTGATTGGAACAGTTGCAGCGTCTATTTTTCTGCTTTGGACATGGAAAACGGGAAGCGGCGGAGCTGTTGTTTTGCCTTCAAAGGTTCTTTTTTTAAGCCTTTTCATCACCACTTTATTTATGGGCTTTTTTTTCAGGGACCCTGAAAGAGAAACTCCGTTGGAAAAAGGTCTCTTTGTGTCGCCTGCAGACGGCAAAGTTATTCTGGTAAAGGATGTCTTTGAAAAAGATTTTCTGAAATCCGCAGCAAAAGAGATAAGCATATTCATGTCGCCTCTCGACGTGCACGTCAACCGCGCGCCTTGCGATGGCAAGGTGAAGGCAGTCCTATACTCACCTGGAAAATATATGGCCGCATACAAAGATGAAGCCTCTGTCAGAAATGAAAATATTGTTATGCTGCTTGAAGGTGAGCAGGGAAGGGTGCTTGTCCGGCAGGTTGCTGGTTTTGTGGCAAGGAGGGCTGTATGCAGGGCAAACGTAGGCGATACTTTAGCCCGCGGAGAGCGTTACGGCATCATAAAATTCAGCTCACGGCTTGATGTTTATCTTCCTGCTGATGTGCGGATTTTGGTAAAAAACGGCGATAAGGTCCTGGCCGGGGAGACCTTGATCGCTGCTGTTCACCCTGAGACCGGGAAATAAAAGGGACGTGAATCCGCAGTTAATACGCGCAGAGTTTTCATCATTTTATACGACAGTAAAGTGAGACAATATCGTTCTAGTCTGTTTATCGTCCGATATGATTGTAATGATAGTGCAGTCGCCTTTTGATAGGTTTTCCGGAACGGCAAACCTGAATGCGGATTCATATGTTCCCTGTGTTCTGAGAACCCGCCGTTCGTCTAATTTTATAAATCCTGACTGTTCATTGAAGAGAATTCTTCGCTCGATAACGGTTATTATTTTAGCCTCGTCGGCCGCAACAACCGTATATTGAACGCTCGTTTTTATCTTTGAACTGACAGACGCATTCAGCGGGGAGACAGAATGCTGCTCGACAAGAAGCTTCTCTTCATCGTCTTTCAGCGGGTGTTTCATAAGAGCTTCTCTCCGCGTGCCCAGTCTCTTGTCGAAATGTTCGCCGATAAAAAAACCTGCACCGGTCCCCAGTATGCATCCCATGCCGGCCCCGGGCAGATTCAGTAAAAGCCCGCCTGCAATCATACCCGAAATGCAGCCGCTGAACATCCCCATATCAGCCCTCGTCGAGAACTGGCGGTTATAGGAAGCGCAGCCACTTAATTGCAGACCAAGAAGAGAAAAAACCGTGAGGAGAATAATTGACTTCTTCATATATGGACTCCTTCACATTTACTATTGGATTTTTCTGAAATATAAACAATCCTACCCAGGTAGGGGTGGATGATTTTAGCTGTCAAAGAATGGCAAGTGGTAGATTAAAAGGGAGGAGATACTCCTTGCCACCTTGCCCGGCAGAGCCTGATTAGTTTACTATTAAACGTTGTCCAGCGACCCGGGGCTGTGTCGAAGCGAAATAAAACAAGTGAAGGAGAATATATGAGCAAAGAAATCAAAGGTTCCATTTTACAGAGGGATAAAGAGACTTATGCGATTGTTCCGAGGATTCCGATGGGGGTGCTTACCCCCGAAGTTCTCGAAAAACTGGCGGAGGTTTCACGTAAATATAACGTTCGTATCATGAAGATAACTTCCGGACAACGTATTGCGTTGGTGGGCTTAAAACCGGAAGATGTTGAGAGCGCCTGGACAGACCTTGGCATGGATATCGGCCCTGCTGAGGGGCTTTGTGTTCATTATGTGCAGGCATGTCCAGGTACGGAGACATGCAAGTTCGGGCAAGGAGATTCTCTGGGACTTGCTGCAAAAATTGAGAAGATGTACGTGGGAAAGGAAGGGCTGATTCAGGCCAAAACAAAGTTCGGTATCTCCGGCTGCATGCTGAACTGCGCGGAGAGCTATGTCCGGGACCTCGGCGCTTTTTGCACCCCCGACGGCTGGACCGTAATTGTAGGCGGCAACTCAGGCGGCAGGCCGCGCATCGGAGATGTCATCGCGAAAAAGCTTTCTGAAGAAGAGGTGGTTGCACTCTTCGGCAGGTGCCTTGATTATTATTCGAAAAATGCTCGACCAAGGGAAAGAATACCGAGGTTTGTCGAGCGCATCGGTATAGAGGATTTTAAAAAGGCTGTGCTGCAGCAATAAGGTCTTCAGGGTGGAATAGATTATTTAAGCATGGGCTCATATAATCTATTCCACCCTGTTTTGTCGTAATTAATTATGCAGGTCAGTAAGTTTCCACGGTAAAAGGTACTCCTGTTCCCGCACCATTAAGCTTGATGTTGGACACGTCGAAGAGTTCTCCTTTTTTCTTAACCTCTTTGGTTACCGCCTTACCTGAAATTATTATAGGGTCAAACCACAGTTGTATATCGTCACCGAATTCCATATAGGCATAGGTTTCTTCGTAGATCGAATTATAGTTGTCATAAAGATAATAATATGCCCAGATGGGGAATTCGTGTTCCGGGGTAATGCCAACAATTTTAATTGTAAGCTGTTTGGTGTTCCACTTCAGGTTTACCCTCAGGTAATCCACAACCCTGTTGTAAAAATCTGACTCTGAAACGGTTATTTTCGCATTTCTTTTACCGGGCACATAGGCAGGATCATCTCCAAGCCACCCGGAATAATAGAAGTTTCCGACTTCGATATAGAACCCTGTGCTGCGGTCGAACCTGCTGGTATCAATTCCGGCCAGCGATATCTTTGACGTTATGACGAACTTGCCAGAATCGAATACGTCACAGTAGCCGTAAACTTTCGAACAGAGCACCTTCTGTTTGTATGTATCGGTAATTTTCAAAGTCCCGGTTGCGGATGAGCCGAAGCTGCTTGTTATCATGAACGGTATAAGGATAACCGATATTATGAAGATACCGATGATGTATTTATTTTTTTTCATTTTTACTCCTTTCTTGCTTGCAAATTATTGAATTCCAGATATGGACGATAAATAAAGTTTCTTCCTTTATCTGAATTCTCCGTAATGAAAGAGTATTGACTGATAAAATAATTAAGCGTATATGTAAAATTTATTGCTGTCACCCTGAAATTGTTTCAGTATCTCGTTACCTGCGAAATACCGCGATACTAAATAAATTCAGTATGAAAAGTATGGATCTTTACGCAGACACTATTTAAGGAGATGATATACAGAAGGCGGAGAAAGGCCTGAAAAAAAGGATAAAGAGTTTTCGTTAGGTTTTGGAGACCTCTCATAGGCATGTTTAACTAAAAATACAGGGGAACTGAAACTCAGGTCCGGGGAAAAAGCTGAAAATTCCGACTGATCTTTCCCGACATCAATTAAAGATTTTAGCACCGCTTTGGCTTTCTTTATCAGGAAATGGTTTGATGATGTATTGTCCTGATGAGGATTGTCAGCCAGATGGGTTAGAAATATGTTCAGGAACAGGATATGAACACTGCTTGAGGATGAATAGGCATTTTCATGCATAAAGCAGGATTCACCGGGTTGCTGTTCATTTATCGTATATAAAACCGGCGACGCAGAATAAAAGACAAAGAACATGAGAAGAAATAAAACTGACATCTGTTGTTTATTATTCATTTCGTATTTCCACTTCTCCAATAATCTCTATTATGATTAATTCGGCCGGGGTTAAGTTGCTATTTCCCCGTTCCATTCAAATTATAGCAAGAACATCCAAACGATCTATATTCATTCTTTAAAATACCAATAGAATGATAGATAGGTCAAGCCCGGAATATCTTCTATAATCAACTGCTAATATAAAGTTGAGACGCTCTGTTTTTATTTATTCTTCCGTTTTCTAGCATCAGCAAATGTCTTTAACCATAATGATTATGAAAGATCCTTAATCCGGAAACCACATTTCGATTTATATGAGGCAGTCACGTTGACAGCAAAAGTGAAACTCCCAGACTGCAAGGGGCGCGGCATCTTTGCAGAGCATGAAAAAGCTTTGCAGGCCATGGCATTGCCAAAGGCCTTTCTTTATAGTGCAATATTCAGGGTTACCTGTAATTTATAAACTCGATATGGAAATCGAAGTCTTTTCCCTTCAGCATCTGGATGAGAGATTGCAGATCATCTATTTTTTTAGCCCTGACGCGCACCTGGTCTTTCTGGATTTCCGACTGCACCTTGAGTTTTGTATCCTTGATAAGTTTTATTATTTCTTTGGCCCTTTCCTGGGGTATGCCCTGCTGGAGAGAGACCGACTGCCTGACAGTGTCACCGGCAGCTTTCTCCATGCTTCCGAAGTTCAGTGATTTAAGTGAAACGTTTCTTTTTACAAGTTTCGCCTTAAGTATCTCCGTCAAACTTTTGAGTTTATATTCATCATCAGAAGCAAGAATGATCTCAGCCTTATCCTTGTTAAGTTCTATGCTGCTTTTGCTTCCCTTAAAGTCAAACCTCTGACTTATCTCCTTCACCGCCTGCTGCACGGCATTGCTTACCTCCTGCAGATCAACCCTGCTTACGATATCAAAAGAATGCTCATCCGCCATATGACCCTCCCTTATACTAGTTAGTATAGTATTAAACTTTAAATGCGTTAATCACAAATAAACTACTCAGGCATCTTTCCCAGTTTTTTTATAAATTGAATCTTGAAAAAATAGCCGTATGAATAACCGCTGAAGGCCCTTATTGATGCAATAACAACCAGAACGAAATTAATTGTTGCAACAATGAACAGCGGGAACATCCCTATTTTAAAATAATAAATCATCAGCGCAGCAATAAGAGCATACAGAGTCATAGAAAGCTGGAAATTCAGGGATTCCCTGCCTTGTTCATCGACGAACGGGGAAGTATGCCTTTTAAGCAGCCAGATGATCAGCGGTCCTGCAACATTGCCGAAGGGAATGCCGACAACGCCTATCAGCGCAGTAAGATGACAAAGCATGCCCCATATCCGGTCCTTTCTCTCTTCATTTTGGGGTATTGCAGTAACCGGGTCCATTGCGCTTTAACCTCCTGTATGATAAAGATCGTAAAATTCTGAATCAATCATCCCCCAGGCATTTAGGTCAGGGTGACGCCGTAAGTATCGCAAACATATTTCAAAATATCACTTTCACATATTATACCGATAGTGAATTGATTATGAGCAAATAATCCTGGTTTTTATTTATAATTACAGAATGAGAAAAGGAATATACTTACTTCCGAACACTCTTACGCTATGCGGGATGCTTTTTGGTTTTTATTCTATTCTCTCATCAATTAAGGGCAATTATGAGCATGCTGCCTGGGCTGTCCTCATCGCGATGATCTTCGACGGACTGGACGGATGGGTTGCCCGGCTTACCCACAGCACCACTCGTTTTGGCATAGAGTTGGACTCACTCTCAGACCTGGTCGCCTTCGGCGTCGCTCCCGCAGTAATGCTTTACAAATGGGCCCTCTTGCCATTCGGAAGGATAGGGTGGGCGGCTGCTTTTCTTTTCATGGCATGCGGAGCGCTCAGGCTTGCACGCTATAACGTGCAGATGGGTTCCGCGGAATCGAAATCATTCACCGGTATGCCTATTCCCGCTGCAGCTTCCATTGTCGCAGCATTGGTGCTTTTTCATTATGAAATATGGAATATTGATCCCGGTAAAAACATTCTCATTCTCTTTCTCTCGATCACTTTATCTTTATTGATGGTAAGCACATTGCGCTTTCACGGTGCAAAGGAGCTGGACTTCAGAAAGCGAAAACCTTTCTGGCTGCTTGTGGCTTTTATCATCTTTCTTATGCTCATTGTAATTCATCCATCGGTCTCGCTTTTTATATTTGCAATGATCTATTTGTTTGGAGGTATAATTGAAAATACAGTTCTCTTTATCAGGAAAAAAAGGAAAAGGAACAAGGCAGGTACAATAGAATGAGATTGATCAGGATATTCGATACCACACTGCGTGACGGTGAGCAGTCGCCTGGAGCGTCGATGAATGTTCAGGAGAAGGTGACGCTCGCAAGGCAACTCGCCAAACTTGGCGTAGATATCATAGAGGCCGGATTTGCCTTCAGTTCGCCCGGAGATTTTGAGGCGATAAAAACAATAGGCAATGAAGTTGAGGGCCCGGTCATATGCAGTCTTGCGCGAGCAAGGGAAGAAGACATCAGGGCAGCATGGGAAGCGTTAAAAGATGCGCCCAGGAAGAGGATCCACACATTCCACTCAACCTCGGACATACACCTGAAATACCAGTTCAGGGTCACAAGAGAAGAGGCGCTTAAAAGATCTGTCGAGATGGTCAGGTTCGCCAGAAGCTTTGTTGACGATGTTGAGTTTTCTCCCATGGACGCTACGAGGACCGACATAGAGTATCTCTGCGAAGTTGTCGAGGCTGTTATTGAAGCAGGTGCCTCAACGGTTAATATACCGGATACAGTGGGATACAGCATTCCCTCTGAATTCGGGGCAATGATACGGACTATCCATGAGAAAGTCGAAAATATAAAAAAGGCGGTTATCGCCGTACACTGCCATAACGACCTCGGACTTTCAACTGCCAATTCGCTTTCAGCAGTTCTGAACGGTGCGGGACAGATCGAATGCACAGTTAACGGGATAGGAGAGCGCGCAGGCAACTGTTCTATGGAAGAAGTCGTAATGGCATTGCGGACGAGGCGTGATATTTTCAATGCGGACACGAAGATTAATACTGAGGAGATCATGAGAAGCAGCAGGCTCGTCACCAAGATAACTGGTATATCCGTCCAGCCCAACAAGGCCATTGTGGGTGCAAATGCTTTTGCCCACGAATCGGGCATCCATCAGGACGGACTGCTGAAAGAGAAGTCCACTTATGAAATCATAAGGCCTGAAAGTATCGGCCTTTACTCTGCAAAGCTCGTGCTTGGAAAGCACTCGGGAAGGCATGCCTTCAAGACCAGGCTGAAAGAACTGGGCTACAGCCTTGAAGGTGATCATCTCAACGAAGTTTTCGAGCGTTTCAAGAAGCTTGCTGACCAGAAGAAGGAGATATTTGATGAAGACATCGAAGCGCTGATTTCGGAGGGCGTTGCAAAAGCTCCTGAAATTTACAGCCTTATAGATCTGCATATTGTAAGCGGCATTAATCAAAAACCTACAGCAGCTATTAAACTCAGGATCGGGGATGCTGTTCTGGATAAACTTGAGCAGGGAGATGGACCCGTTGATGCAACCTATAAGGCCATTTCATCGGCCACTAATACTAAGAGCAAACTGCTTAAATTCGAAGTGAAGGGGATTACCGGAGGCACGGATGCTTTGGGAGAGGTTATTGTATCACTTGAGGAAGAAGGGATGAGTGCGCGCGGCCACGGTGCCGATACTGATATTATAGTAGCCGCTGCAAAGGCTTATATCAATGCGTTAAACAAGCTGGAGGCAAGAAAGAAACAGTAGTATTCTTATCGGTTAAAGATTTTTTCTCACCGGGTCTCCGGAAATATCGCTTATCAGGCCTTCAACCTTCTCTCTAATCTCGTCCCTGGCGCGCCTGAAATCCCTCATGACCATCTCTTCGCTGCCAAATGTCCCGACGGGGTCCCTGACCGGCCAATGGATGCGTTTGATACCCGCATGGGTACTGGGGCAATATTCTTCTGCATAAATGCACAACGTCACGATTATGTCCATCTGCTTCAGGATTTTTTCATCGATCTCTTTTGATCTCTGTTTTGTAATATCAATGCCCATTTCCTTCATAACCGCTGCAGCCCTCCTGTGAACCCCTGCAGCCATAAGACCTGCGCTGTAAACCTCTATTATGCCTTTGCCGAATTCCCGTGCAAAACCTTCAGCCATCTGGCTCCGGCAGGAGTTTGCAGTACAGAGAAACATAACTTTGGTCATCATTGAACTCCTATCTGGATTTATTCGAAAAAATAGCTATGACAGCAGATATTACAACAGCTGAGGTCATCAGGATAAGAGACACAAAGACATTGCTCAGAATTGCCGGATTAAACATCAGAACCCCTCCGAGTCCCAGCATCATATTACCTGAAACCAGCTTAAGGATTCTTCCCTGCCATTCGGTTAGATTCTTCTTGCCGAGAGTTGCGGTAAAAATGACTACCACAATCGTCAATGGAATAACATAAATCAGATTATAGACGACAAGGTAAATATAGTAAGAAAAAGATGAGAGATTGTTCAATGTAAGAATCCTGGTGTATACCATCGGAAAGCCCGCTGTACATAATAATTCGTAGGCATTGGCGGCAATTGCCAGAACAGCCGTTCCAATGAGTATTGATGCTATGGAAGTCGACTTAAGCAATTTCCTCATACGGTCAAAAAGTTTTGGTTTGGCACTATCAGGGATGGTCAGAGAGACGCCTTTTTTAAATACAAAGAAGTCTTTTATATTGATTACAGCTATAATTATCGCAATCAGAGCGGCAATCTTTGTGATAGCCTCCACCTGTCCCATAATGAGAAAAAGGTTCAACCACGCTGCCATGAAGATAAAATAGATAAAGCCGGAAAAGAAAATGAAGACTCCACCTATAAGGAGCATCTTCTTGCGTGACCGGGCATGAATCAGGAGTCCCATAAGGGAGAAAAGAATGAAGAATGCACATGGATTGAAGCTGTCCATTCCTGCGATTATCAGAGTCATTAGTGGAAGTGATGACTCCAGAGCGTCGAGGTTGCCGATCCATGGTATATATACTGTTTTATCCTTTTCAGTGCAGGCAAGTTCGTTATTTTTTTCCGTCATTGCACTTATTTCAGGGGCCTTCTTTCCATCTCCCTCAGATATCTTTGCTGAAAGCATGGTTGCCGGGTCGATACACTCAGAAAAAAGGCATGCACGTATAGAATTTTCTATCTCCGTTCTTGTATGCCTGGAGAAGCCGATGAATGCATTATCGCCGATAAAGGTAAAAGGCACGCCAGAGGCTTTGGAATTGTAGGCTTTTGCCATTCTCGATAGAGTCAGGGCGTTTTCTTTATCGTACCAGACTTCATAATCTATTATCTTCAGGCCTGGATACTTCTTCTTCATTTCCTTAAGAAAGTCTTTTTCATCTTCACAATGGGGGCATCCGTCTCCCCAGAAAAAATGCACGGTTATTTCAAATTGTCTTGTATTTTTTTGAATATCAGGCGCCTGCGAATCTACATTTTCCTGTTCTGGAGGCGGATTGTTTTGGGGAATGTTTATGCTGTTTTCGCACTGAGATGATTGTTCCGCCTCCGGCAGACACATGCCCTCTTCGGCAATGATTCCCGATGCAGGCGAGTGTATAAGCTGAAACAGGCAGATGCATATCAGAATCCAAATCACATCTTTTTTACGCATAGTCTTTTAATATATCTTAAATCAGGGTTAAGGGGAAACATGTTTCTTGGATTTGTCTCAATGAGCTAACATATTCCATTGAAGGTTTTTATAAAAAATTGCAGTGTAACACCAAGGCGTTTGATTTAAGCATTCAATGGGTATTCACCTTTAATTCACAAGTGATACCTTTAAATAAAAACTTGAATATTAAGATGTAATATTATATTATTAAATAAAAATATGGAGGTTGTAATGTTAAGGGAGGATGTCGAACGGGTTCTTGAAAAAATAAAAGTAGGTCTTCAGCGGGACGGTGGAGACATCGAACTCGTGGAAATTAAAGATACAGTCGTATATGTGAAATTAAAGGGGGCATGTGGTACGTGTCCGATGGCTGCACTCACGCTGAAAAATTGGGTTGAGGCAAATTTAAAAAGAGAGATTCCGGAAATAACTTCTGTCAAGGCAGCTTAAATAATTATAAGAGGTTTGGAGAACAGGATTTGTTTTTAAACCTCACATTGAACAGTTCAGGATTTATCCGGAGCGGTATGTTTATTCTGCTCTTTTTCGCACCCTGCATTATTGCAGCTGAACAGAGGACCGACGTTAAGGGTATAAGGTATTTTTCTTCTCCTGATTACACAAGGGTTGTTATCGATCTTTCCGGGCCTGTCGAATTCTCCATGAACCGACTTTCAAATCCTGAAAGGATATATTTCGATCTGAAAAACTCTTCCATATCCCGGGAGATTAAAAACAGCTTTCCGGTTGGAGATGGCATTGTAAAATCGGTCAGGGCAGCACAATTTAACAGCGATCTTGTGAGGGTTGTCTTTGATCTTGAAGATATGTCCGAGTCAAAATCTTTCTTTATAGACAGCCCTGCAAGGCTTGTAATTGACTTATGCGGAAGGACAAAAAAAACGGAAGTCCAGCCCATGGCCTCTCTGAAGAGAAGGATAGTTATCGATCCCGGACACGGCGGGCATGATCCCGGCGCAGTCGGTCCTAACAATCTTTATGAGAAGGACGTTGTACTCGATATAGCCCTGAAGCTGAGGGATATCCTGAAGGCAGACTCTTTTAATGAAATCTATATGACGAGGGAGAAAGATGTTTTTATACCTCTCGAGGAGAGGACTGCTATTGCGAACAAAAAAAATGCGGACCTGTTCATTTCGATACATGCCAATGCCAGCCCACGGAGAACTGCAAAAGGTATAGAAACCTATCTCCTTAACTGGACTGACGATGAAGAAGCACTGAAGGTTGCAGCGAGGGAAAATTCGATCTCACTGAAAAAAATGAAGGCTATGAACAGGGAAATGGATGATGTTGATACAATTTTGAGCGGTCTGATGAGGGAAAATAAAAGGGATGAATCTATCAAGCTCGCCAATTACATACAACAGTCAATGGTGTCTCGTCTTAACAGCAGTCGCAGAGATGTAATAGACCTCGGGGTCAAGCAGGCGCTATTCTATGTGCTGTTCGGAGCAAAAATGCCTTCTGTCCTCGTTGAGGTTTCATTTATAAGCAACCCCGAAGAAGAGAATCTTTTATCTCAGGATTCATACCGGACACATATCGCAGAGTCTATTGCCGATGGCATCAATTCCTATATTTCCGCAGCGCCGGTAATGCAGAGGATCGTTGAATACAAAAGCGGCAGTTCACATTTCAGGTAACCCGTTGCTCCCGGAAATCAGGATTCTTCTCTATCTTCTTTTTGTCATAAGTCTTTTCTTCATAAAGAGTCATTTTATTTACGGGGCATTTCTTATAGGTATCGCGATATTTCTTCTGAGAATGCCTTTCAAATCCATATTCAGCGGATGGATTCCTGTCACCATTCTTGTAGCATTTACTTTTATCGGTAACTTGTTGTTTAACCATGGCAGGGTAATTTACCAGGCTGGGCCGTTCATCCTGACACAAGAAGGCATCGATGTGGCCTTGCACAGAACAGTCAGGCTATTCCTAATGATAGCAGGAGCAAGGGTTTTAACTGCAGCGACGGGGCTCGACTCACTTGTCCGCGGCCTAAGCAATATATTTTCACCATTGGAGCGTTTTGGGGTCCCATCAGGCCAATTCTTTTCTACAATGGGTCTCACTCTTAAATCTCTTCCAAAACTTAAGGACCTGATTGGAGAAACTTACAGAGAGGAAGTAGCAAACAGGAATGTGCGAGGGTTTTTTAACCGGGCAAAGGCCTTATCAATATTCCTCGTTCCATTATTTGTAAGATCTATTCAGTCCCCTGAAAGTTTTTTCAAAGATAATGAAATAAACAGGAGTGATTGATGGCGATATGTTTAATAGAAGGGGTGTAAATATCGATATTCTTATAAGAGGCGGAACAGTTTACGACGGAACCGGCATGGAACCTTTTCTGGCTGATGTTGGAATATCGGGTGACAGAATCGCATTGATCGAAGAGCATACTGCTAAAGGTACATGTCATCTGGACGGGAAACCGGCAAAGATAATAGACGCGAAGGATATGGCTGTTTGCCCCGGTTTTATAGATACTCATGCACATTCTGATTTTACACTGATTGCGGACCCGCGTGCAGAGGGCAAAATATCGCAGGGGATAACAACAGAGATAAACGGAAACTGCGGCCTCTCCGCAGCTCCGCTATACGGCAATGCTGCAGAGCAGAGGGACGCTGACCTGAAAGACCTCCGTATCAGTGAGCGCTGGTCGACCTTTAAGGAATATTTTGCAATAATTGAAAAATTGGGGTTATCCGTAAATTGCGCCACACTTGCCGGACATGGAAATTTAAGGGCATGTACTGCCGGATATGAGAACAGGAAGTTGACGTCCGCGGAAAGACTTAGGATGGTTACTCTTCTTGAGGAATGTTTAAATGACGGAGCCATTGGAATTTCTTCGGGACTTATATACCCCCCCGGGGTATATTCTGATACGGATGAACTTATCGACCTTTGCAAAGCATTGCATTCATATCATAACCGATCAATGATTCAGCTTCACCAGAGAAACCCTATCGGCCCAAATCAGCCCTCAGAGAGCATCAACTCAGGTAGTTTCGGTATTTATGCATCCCACATGAGGAGTGAAGGAGATCAGCTGATCGAATCAATTAACGAAATTATAAGGATAGGACGGGAATCAGGAATCAGGGTACACATCTCTCATATAAAAACAAGCGGAGAAAATAACTGGCACAAGATTGACCAGGTTATTTCGATGATTCAAGAAGCAAGGGAAGAGGGCATACATATTACCTGCGACAGATACCCGTATACTGCTTCGTCTACAGACCTCGATACACTGCTGCCGACCTGGACATATGAAGGCGGCGCAGAAAAGGAGATTGAGAGGTTGACAGATAATGAAACCCGGAAGAGAATCAGGCAGCAGATATTGCTCGAAAACCCTGAAAGCAACTATTGGGAAAATATATCAATCGCAACGGTCGCTTCTGAAAAGAACAGATGGATGGAAGGCAAAAGCATTGCATCGATTGCAATGCAAAAAGGGCTGGAGCCCGTGGATCTTGTTCTGAGTCTTCTTATTGAGGAAGGACTCAGATCCGGCGCAATATTTTCATCGATGTGCGAAGAAAATCTGATAAAATTCCTATCCCTGTCTTATTCTATGATAGGCACCGACAGTTCGGCGAGATCAACAAGCGGTCCCACCTTCAGGGGGAAACCCCATCCTCGGGGATTCGGTAGCTTTCCCAGGTTCCTTGGAACCTATGCAAGAGACAAAAGTCTGATGCGTCTCGAAAGTGCTGTGCAAAAGGCCACGATGCTCCCGGCGAAAACATTTGGCATTCGTAATAGGGGTGTTCTGAAAAAGGGTGCGTGTGCCGATATAGTTGTTTTCGATCCCGGCAAAATAAACGACAGGGCAACTTTCGGTAAACCGTTTCTGAAACCCGATGGCGTGACCTACGTTATAGTTAATGGTGTTTTGTCTTTGAAGGATGGTGAATTGACGGTTTTGCGCGGCGGCAGGATATTGAGGTACGGAAAGGATTAGTACTATGTCTTCCAATCCTGTTATAGGAATAACTACGGATATTGAAGGGGAATATTTGAGGCTCAGGCACCATTACTGCAGCGCCGTGACGGCGGCAGGAGGAGTGCCTCTGCTTATTCCCGTAACAGGCTGCCCACCGGACTATGCAGATGCGATTGGGGGTCTTGTTATATCCGGAGGGGATGATCTTGACCCTTCTTACTACAATGAAGAGGTGGGGCATGGAATCAGAGTTGTATCCAGACAGAGAAGCGATTTCGAGTTTGCACTGCTTAGAATAATCATATCCCTCGGCAAGCCCGTCCTCGGAATTTGCTACGGAATGCAGTTGATAAATGTGTTTTTCGGAGGGTCGCTCTATCAGGACCTCAATTCTCGTGCTTTAGTAGCAATTGATCATAAAAACGACTATCATATAATTGTGATAACAGAAAACAGGTTTTTGAAAGAGGGCAGGTTTTCTGTAAACAGCACTCATCATCAGGCAGTAAAACGTCTGGGTAATGGACTCTCTTCTTTTGCCTATTCTGAAGATTACCTGATAGAGGCATATTTCAAAAAAGATTACCCTTTTCTTGTCGGCGTGCAGTGGCATCCTGAAAGACTTCCGGATGATGAGCTGTCAGGATGTCTTTTTAGAACCTTTATAGGTGCGGCCGGATGACGGCATACACTTTTTATGCTGGAAAATTATTATTTCTGATTGCCGTTCCCGGATATCTGATATAGCGATATTTTAACCGTTTCTGAAGTTGACTGCATAAGCGATCGTTATTTCGATCGAATTCTACCCGTTTATACAAGGAGGAGAACATGCTTAGCAGAGAAGAACTAAGGGAGATCGCAACGATGCGAGGAGAAGGCGCTTTTTTTGTAAGTCTTTATCTGAATGTCAATCCTATGACTAATGTAAAGGACAACTATGCAATCCATGTGAAGAGTATGATTAAAGAGACGGCTGACAAAACAGATAGGAAGATTTTAAAAAAGGTGTCAGCCGATTTTGAGAAGATCGAATCTTACATTCTTACGAACAAGAAAATATTCAAAAAGGGACTTGCCCTTCTGAGCTGTCAGGAGAAGAGCTTTTGGAAGGAATTCCATCTATCCGTACCGTTCAAAAACGAAATTATCGTCGATAAAATACCCTACATCAAGCCGCTCCTCGATATCCTCGACAATTATCAGAGATACGCCATACTCCTTGTGGACAGGGAATCCGCAAGAATATTTCTTGTGCATATCGGCGAGATAGAAGAATACACGGAAGTTCATTCCCATGATGTTCCGGGAAGGCATAAAAAAGGCGGCTGGTTTTCCCTTGCAGAAAGAAGCTATGAAAGGCATATAGATTATCATGTCGGACTTCATCTTAAGGATGTTCTCAGACAGCTCGAACCTTTCCTTTCAAGGGAGTATGTGGGAAGGCTTATTATCGGTGGCGCGGAAGAGGCGGTAACCAAAGTCAGGAATATGCTGCCTCATGTGATGTCAGATAAAATAATTGGGACATTCCAGGCTGATATGACAGCTAACAGCAAGGAGATACTTGAAAAAACCGAGCCAATAGTGGACGCTTACGAAAGGAAGAAGGAAGTCGAAGATATAGATGATCTGCTGACAAAAGCGATGAAGAACGAAAATGCTGTGCTCGGCATAGAAAACGTCCTGAACGCATTGCAGGAGGGCCGGGTCATGAAACTCGTTTTCCTGAAGGGGTTTAAACATTCAGGCATTTCATGCAGCAAGTGCGGCTATCTGACGATTCAGAATGCTTCATCCTGTCCTTTCTGCAAGGGAGATATGCAGGAGGCTAAATACATTGTTGATTTAATTGCCCAAAAAGCTGTTCAGCAGGGAGTCCTCATAGAGGTGGCACATGAGAACGCTAAATTGCGGGAAGCCGGAAGCATAGGAGCATTCCTCAGGTTTTAGAGAACAGGAAATCATTATGATATGAGAAGACGCTGTTTGGCCTGCTTCTTTGCTTTATTGGTTTGCGTTGCCTTTATTATCTCCTCTTGCTCATCCCGGAACCGCATTGCAGGCTATATTTGTTACAGGCTAAGCTCAAACCCGACTACTCTTGATCCTGCCCTTATTGTCGATGTTACAGGAGGCTCTATTTCCGCCAAGCTTTATAACGGTCTCGTCAGAATCGGAGACGACCTTACGATTAAGCCGGATATAGCTGAAAAATGGTCGGTCTCAAAGGATGGAACAGCATATACATTCAGCCTGAGGAAAGGTGTCAAGTTCTCAAATAAGCGGGAAGTTAAAGCTTATGACTTCAAGTATTCATTTGAAAGAATTTTACACCCGAAAAGCAGATCACCCAATATCTGGATTTTCGAAAACGTCCTGGGCGCGGATGATTTTATGGATGGCAGGACAGCGGATCTACAGGGGTTAAAGGTTATTGATGATTATACTATCGAAATACGTTTAAAGAGGCCTTTCTCACCGTTCCTCGGTCTACTTACTATGACAGCTGCTTATGTCTTACCTAAAGAGGATGCTGATAAACTGGGCGATGATTTTTCGGTGCATCCTGTAGGCACGGGACCTTTTATTCTGAAGGAATGGCATCCCGGCAGAGAGATAATGCTCGAAAGAAGAGATGATTATTTCGGAGAGAAGGCAAAGGTTAAAGGCATACTCTACCGGATTATTCCTGAAGACCTGACAGCAGTGACAGAGTTTGAACTCGGAAACATCGATGTGCTGACCATTCCTGCAACGGAATATTCAAGATATAGAAACGATTACGGCAAAAAAGCTCTCATCTCTTCAATAAAAGGGCTTAATACTTATTATCTGGGGCTTAATTGTTCTAAACATCCCTTTGATAAGCCTGCATTAAGAAAGGCAATAAGCATGGCGATCGACACGCAGAAAATACTGACGACGATTTACGAAGGACGCGGCAGATTGGCTGCTGGTCCTGTGCCTGACGCCTTAAGAACGTGGGGGATAGAGCATTTATACGAATACAATCCCGGGATGGCGAGACATATAATACGGGAAGAAGGACTCGATGGCCTGACCATTAGGTTCTATGTTACAGCTGAACAGGAGACAGTCGATATAGCCGAGGTCATTCAGTCCTATATCATGGCAGCCGGAATCAATGTCGTAATAAAACAACTTGAGTGGAGCGCTTACAAGGAGGCTGTCAACACGGGGGAACCGGATATGTTTTATCTGAGCTGGTGGGCCGATTACCCGGACCCCGAAAATTTTCTTTATCCTTTATTCCATTCGGTGAATCACGGCCCTGCCGGCAACAGAACCCGGTATTCGAACCCCGAAGTCGATGTTCTGATCGAAAAAGGCAGATATACATTTAATGAGAAGACCAGGAACGACTTGTACAGAAGTGCAGAGGAGATAATTGTTGCAGAGGCGCCATGGGTCTTCCTGTGGCATAAGACCGATTTCTCCATTAGGCAGCCCTGGATAAAAAACTATAAAAATTATTCCGTCTACAGCATGGATAAAGGCGTTGATATAGAAATCCTGCAGTGATGTCCTGATCTGTGACTACAATATCCTTATCTTGACAAAAATTATAATCACTGCTAAGTTGAATACGTTAAATTAATTATATTAAATTCAAACGATGGAGGTGGCGGATATGAGAGTATTGATAATGGGCATGATTATCTTCATGTTCACATTTGGAACAGCATTCGCATCCGGGGGCCAAAACCAGGGGACTACAGGTCAGGGCACAACATCCACAGGTTCTGGTTCACAAGGCGCTGGAACACAGGATCGTACCGGAAGATAACACGGCAAGTAAATATAGATGGTTTGCTAAAGACAGAGTCATCGAGGCTCTGTCTTTTTTTTTCGATTGCACCTAATTGCAGCTATCTCTGGCAGATGCCTGACAGCAATATTTTTGAACCCTGCTTCTGATGACTATTGCCTGATTTACCTGAAGCTCCAAAACGTTACTTTAGGGCGGTGCTTTAATCAAAGCTCCCCACTGGATAAGATGACTGATAATAAAGTCGATAACCTGTTTATGCTCCTCTTTTCCGCTTCCGGCAACTGGGAATGGTTTACCAAATACCATCCGGATGGGATAGGAACGGTGCAGTGGTCCAAGTTCCCTGAAGTATCTGCCATTCCCCCAGAAATCGGTCTTAATGGCAACAGGAATAATCTGCACCCCGGCTGCCCTTGCAAGCTTGACGCCCAGAGAGTTAAATTCTTCGGGTATGAATTCCACAGACCGGGTACTCTGTGGAAAAATAATAATAGAAGTTCCTTTGGCAAGTAATTCTTTGCCTTTGGTCATTACTGTCTGAAAATCCTCCCTCGGATTGGTTCTTTTAACCAGGATTGGGTTTCGTGCACGCATTATCGGTCCGAATAAAGAATGTTTTGCAAGACTTTCCTTGACAACAAAAGTCACTTCCATAAAGGGCGCTATCATACAGGGGAATGTCATGGTTTCAAGGGTGCTCATATGATTGCTGACATACACAAAAGGCCCCCGGCCTGATTTCAGGTTATCAAGTCCCCTGAGATGAAAGTGCCCGCCGCAGTCTTCTATTAACCTGAATACCCTGTGCGAAGACTCTGCCCATTCTGCTCTGTCATACAATCCCCGCAGGGCGATAGAGCGCGATCTGAAAACTTCCCTTACATACCCACCCGCAAAATATAACCGGCTATTAAGAAATAACCTGTCGCCGAGAGCCCGGCGACGATCGTGCGGCGTATCATAGGATGATCCGCTAAAATAGGATTTCATGGACATATCAATCTCTTAGCGTAAACAGAAATAATTATTTATTCAATTCTGCGTCATTCTATCAGCCATTCTTCATAGTGTCAAGCGTCACGTCTGGGTTCCGTCAAATGATTTTTTCGTCATCGAGCATAATAAATTGTATGATAATATTAATCACCATGGCACCTCCGATTGCGAAAATCAGTCAAAAAATAATGAAAGATCAATATAACGCTCTCGTTTTCAGAGAGGGAAGGGGGTGCGTGTATCTTGTTGGTGGATATTTACGGGATATTTTAATTGGTGCGAGGTCAAATGACAGGGACTATGTTTTTTTCGGTGAGAGCAGGACTTTTGTTGAAGGTATACAGAAGATCACAGGCGGAACTATCGTAGCATTTAAAAAAGAGGACATGTTTCGGATTGCATTGAAGGGAGGTGGCACTCTCGACTTCTCAAGGCCGCAGGGATCAATTCTGGAAGATCTTTCCGGAAGAGATTTTACGGTCAATGCAATCGCGTGGTCTCCGCAAAGTGGAGTTTTAGATCTTTTCAAGGGATTTGATGACATCAATAATAGAATAGTTCGATGCATTTCAAGGAAGAACTTTATTGCAGATCCGCTGAGAATGCTTAGGACTTACCGGATTGCAGCTGAGCTTGATGCTTCTATAGAAGAAAGAACACGGCTAATAATAAAACGACTACAAAATAGTATCAAAAAGGTTCCACATGAAAGGATAACTTTAGAATTTTTCAAATTGTTAAACTCAAACCGTTCGGCAAAGTACCTCAAAATGGCCCTGCATGACGGCATATTGAGCAATATATTATCTATTAATTACAGACAATTAGAGCGTTCAATTCGAGCGATTTCTCATATCGAAAAAGCTTACATTAACATGCTGCCGCGAAGTATTAAAGTACTACTTAACAGGAGTATTTCTCAGGACATTACTTATAAGGGTTTATTATGTCTTGAGATGATGCTGAAAGATTCAAGTGCAAACGATTGGCCAAGGCATGGTCTAAATCTCAGCAACTTTGTTAGAAAGCGGCTTCAGTCTGCAGGAAAGGGAATTAATAAATTAAAAAAGATTGGTTACAGAAAGGAAACCTTGTTTGACGCCTTCATGAATGCCGGGGAATCGTCAATTGATAGTTTAATCATTCTGAATAAGTTAGACATATTAAGAGACTACTACCGCTTCAGGAGAGTTTGGAAGAAAGGGTTTCTGAGTTCCAGGGAGATTAGTGATATTGCCGGTATTAAAGATGGCCCCAAACTTGGCAGCATTATATTGATGATTAAGAAAGCCCAATTCACTGGAAAATTGAAGACCAGAAGACAGGCTGAACGTTTTGTCAGGATAATTGGGCAGCAGAAGACTTTATGATTTAACATAATATATCTTATCAGACATTAACTATAAACAGAACATGTTGATAAGCTGTTATTAATTGTGTTAGGAAGTCAGTCATTTGCCCGTTGCTTACGGGTTCAAACGTCTTTGATTAGCAGTTGAGCATATTAAAAAACATTAAAAATTGTGCCATTACATCATCTATATGGGAGTTGCCGACAATGAATTTTCCGTCATGCCCTCAACTCTTACTCTGATAAGGGATTTCTTATCATAATTATTTGAATGCACCCTTACCTTCAGGTAATTGCTTGATGTACCGACAACGCATGACTGATCGAGGCGCTCTTCAATAATAACATCAAGGATCTTATTCGACTGCTTTGACATATACTCTGCCTTCTTCATTATATTAAGCGCATTGAGATCCCTGAACCTCTCCTTCTTCACAGCGGCGACTACCTGCATCGGCATTTTTGAGGCTTGAGTTCCAGGCCTTATCGAAAAAGGGAAAATGTGTAAATATGAGAAAGGCAAGGATTCAAGAATTGCCTTGGTATTGATGAATTCGAGAGAACTTTCACCTGGAAATCCGACAATAACATCGGTACCTATTGCAATATCAGGAATTTTCTGAAGAATACAGTCAATAATTCTAATATAATCGCGTGATGAGTAGTTCCTGTTCATTCTCTTCAGGATAGAGTCATCTCCGCTTTGAAGAGGAATATGTATATGATTGCACACACGATCTTCTTCTAAGAGGTCAATAATTTCATCATCTATTTCGTTAACTTCAAGTGAGCTGAGCCTGATGCGAGAAATTTGAGTTTTATTAAGAATGGTTGTAACGAGATGTGAAAGTTTTTGCTTAGGATATAAATCATGGCCATATGTACCTAAATGAATTCCTGTAAGAACAACCTCATGGTATCCGGAATTTGAGTATCCTGATATCTGCTCAATTATTTCCGGGATTTCGATGCTGCGTGACTTACCCCTTGCTTTCGGCACTATGCAATATGAACAGCTATTATTACATCCATCCTGAACTTTAACCAATGGCCGGGATCTTACTGAATTACTTAAACTATTACATGATTTTATACCAATTATACTATTGATTATGCATAATTTATTGCTATTGTTAATTATGTCATAATTACCCTCCATCTTCCTGATATCATCCGGCCTCAACTGCGCATAACAGCCCGTAACGATAACTTTTGCTCCTGTCCTTGAAGCCCTTCTTATAAGCTGTCTCGACTGGTAATCGCTTTTTGAAGTTACAGTGCATGTATTCACAACGCAGTAATCGGGCATATCGGTCAAGGTGACAATTGAACATCCGGAAATGCGAAGTGCACCTTCTATCAAGGCACTCTCGGACTGATTGACCTTGCAGCCAAGTGTAAGGACAGAAACCTTCATATTAAACGGGCTTGCCCTCCAGGGAGTGCTTTCTTGCTCTAGAGATTCGAACGTTTATATAAGTACCTTTCTTTAAGGCCCCTGTCTTCTGAACGGTAACTATCTTGTTCGACCTCGTCCTGCCGGTTAACTTATCTCTGTTCGTCTCGCTTTCTCCTTCTATAAGTATTTCCTGAACAGTACCAACCAAAGATTTGTTCTTTCTCAATGTGATATCATCCTGAATTTTTAGAATCTCGTTCAGTCGCCCGGACTTTACACTTTCAGGTATATGATCGGACATTTCAGCTGCTTTGGTAAAAGGTCTTGGAGAAAACTTGAATGCAAATATGCCGTCAAATTCAATATCCTTAATGGCCTTCATCGTAAGCAGGTGGTCATCCTCGGTCTCGCCTGGAAAACCTGCGATTATATCAGATGTAATCGAAATATCAGGGATATAACTTCTCAGGCGTCCAACCTTCTCCTTGTATTCTTCGTAAGAATATTTTCTGTTCATGCGATCAAGTACAGCACTCGACCCCGACTGCATGGGAAGATGAATATGCTCGCAGAGCTTGGGCAATTCTGCCATCGCGATTATCAGATCAGGAGACAGGTCTTTTGGATGGGATGTCACAAACCTGATTCGATCTATTCCGTCTATTCTGTCGAGATTTCTTAGAAGTCCCTTGAAGTCAGTATCGCTTGAATAAGAATTAACGTTCTGTCCCAGCAGAGTTATCTCCCTGTAACCACCGTCTGCCAGTGTGGATACCTCTTTATAAATGTTACGGCTGGGCCTTGAGCTCTCCCTGCCCCTAACGTAAGGCACAACGCAATAACTGCAGAAGTTATTGCAGCCGTACATAATTGTTACCCATGCCCTGACGCCCTCAGTCCTTCTCATTGGCAGATCTTCAATTGCTATCGATGGGTTATCAGATATGGAAACAGCATCTACAGATCCACCGGACAGACCGCCGAGAATATGCAGGTTCTGAGGACCGAAAACAAAATCTACATGAGGAGCTCTCCTGAATATATTACCCCCCTCCTGCCGGGCAGCACATCCTGCGACAGCTATCTTCAGGTCCGGCCTAATTTTTTTTAAGGCCTTAAGCCTTCCGAGTTCGCTGAAGAACTTCTGCTCTGCCTTTTGTCTGATACTGCATGTATTGAAAATGATCAGATCGGCTTCCGCAGGTTCATATGTGGGGACATAGCCCTGCTTTTCGAGAATGCCCAGCATTTTCTCTGAATCGTGCACGTTCATCTGACAGCCGAAAGTATGGATATAGACTGTTTTCTGCATAAAAAAATGTAACACGGCCCTAAGATTTCTGGCAAGTTATCATAAGGACGGTGTTATTACGGACAGGCGCGTGGTTTCTTGAATTATTGAACACCTTAAGTCTATTATAGAACATGATCGGAACATTATTGAGCAAGGTTTTCGGCACTAAAAACGAACGTGAGCTGAAGCGGCTATGGCCGACAGTGGAACAGGTCAATTCTCTGGAGCAGGAGATTTCCGGAATTTCAGATGACCGGCTGAGAGAAAAAACAGGTAAATTCAGGGATAGACTTCAGGCCGGCGAGCCCCTTGATGACATCCTTCCGGAGGCGTTTGCTGTTGTGCGTGAGGTATCCGGCAGAATTCTCAATATGCGGCATTTTGACGTACAGATAATGGGCGGCATTGTCCTTCATGAAGGAAAAATCGCGGAAATGAAAACCGGCGAGGGCAAAACACTTGTGGCTACCCTTCCCGTCTATTTGAATGCACTGGAGCAGAGGGGTGTTCACATAGTTACGGTGAACGATTATCTTGCAAAAAGGGACGCCCAATGGATGGGACCGATATACAACTTCTGCGGTTTGAGCGTAGGTGTAATACAGCATGATATTTCGTTTCGTTATGATACCTCATACCGTTCTTCCGACAAGAAACTCGATTTTCTGAGGCCATGTTCAAGACAGGAAGCATATGCAGCGGACATAACCTATGGCACAAACAACGAATTCGGATTCGATTATCTCAGGGACAACATGAAATACGACATCTCAGACTATTCCCAGAGAGAACTCAACTACGCAATCGTCGATGAAGTGGACAGCATACTGATAGATGAAGCCAGGACGCCTCTAATCATATCCGGTCCCTCAGAGGAATCGACAGACAAATACTACAAGATCGACAAGATCATACCGAAGCTTCAGAAAAACAGCGACTATACCATTGATGAAAAGGCCAAAACAGCCATTCTTACCGAGGACGGCAATATCAGGGTAGAAAAGCTTCTGGGCGTCGGCAACCTTTATGATCCTGCAAATATAGAACTGGTTCATCACGTCCTGCAGGCACTTAAGGCATATGCCCTTTTTAAACGTGACGTTGATTATGTTGTGAAAGATGGAGAAGTCATCATTGTGGATGAATTTACCGGAAGGCTTATGCCAGGCAGACGCTGGTCTGACGGCCTTCACCAGGCAGTTGAAGCAAAGGAAGGGGTAAAGATCGAGAGCGAAAACCAGACGCTTGCGACCATTACCTTCCAGAACTATTTCAGGATGTACAGGAAACTTGCCGGCATGACGGGAACAGCCGATACAGAAGCTGAAGAATTTGCCAAGATATACAACCTTGAAGTGATGGTAATTCCTACCAACAAGAATATGATCAGGATAGACTACCCTGACATGATTTACAAGACGGAAAAGGGCAAATTCAATGCCGTGGTTGGCGAAATAGAAGATCTGCATAAAAAAGGGCAGCCTGTGCTGGTCGGAACAATATCCATCGAAAAATCTGAAACACTCAGCCAGATGTTAAAGAAAAAGAACATTCCCCATGCTGTTCTTAATGCCAAATATCATGAGAGAGAGGCGGATATAGTCGCACAGGCAGGCAGAAGCGGTTCGGTTACGATTGCAACCAATATGGCCGGTAGGGGAACCGACATCGTACTCGGAGGAAACCCTGAAGGTCTGGCTGGTGAACTTCTTCAGGGCAAGTCAGATTATACCGAAGATGAATGGAAACGCACCCTTTCCAGCGCAGAAGAGAAATGCATGGCCGACAGGGAGAAGGTACTGTCGGCAGGAGGTTTCCATATCTTAGGAACAGAAAGGCACGAAGCCCGCAGGATCGACAATCAGCTCCGAGGTCGTTCAGGAAGACAGGGAGACCCTGGTTCATCCCGGTTTTATCTTTCCCTTGAGGACGACCTCATGAGGATTTTCGGCTCGGACAGGATATCGGGAATAATGGACAAGCTCGGCATGGATGAGGACATGCCCATAGAGAATAAAATGGTTACAAAGGCCATTGAAAATGCCCAGAAGCGCGTCGAGGCTCATAACTTCGATATCAGGAAGCATCTTATCGAGTACGACGATGTCATGAACAAGCAGAGAACCGAGATTTATTCCTTCAGAAAGGAGATTCTCAAGGGCGAAAATCTTACTGACCGCATCAGGGGGATGACTGATGATATTATTGAAGACCTGATAGCAGTATACTGTCCGGAAGATAAATATGATGAAGAATGGGATATCAAAGCCCTCAAGGATGCGGTTTTCGGGATATACTCAATAAACCCCGATGTTTCTTCAAAGACCCGGGATTCTTTAAGAGACGAGCTTGTCGCTCAAATAAATCAGGCATACGAAAACAAAGAGGCGGAAGCCGGCAGCGAGGTTATGCGATATCTCGAAAAAGTTGTCATGCTGCAGGTCATCGACGCCCAGTGGAAAGATCATCTGCTTGCCATGGACCATCTGAAAGAAGGCATAGGGCTCAGGGGTTACGGACAGAAGGACCCGCTGGTTGAGTATAAAAAGGAAGCCTTTGATATATTCGGAGATATGACGGCAAGGATTTCGGGCGAAGTGATTAAAAGGCTTTTCAAAATCCAGGTGCAGAAAAAAGAGAGCCTTCAGAAGGAACCTGCAAGAGAGCAGCGTTTGAGCTACAATAGGGGCGATGCAGCTGCCGCGACCCAGTCTGTCAGGAGAGGCAAAAAGACCGGCAGAAACGATCCATGTCCCTGCGGCAGCGGCAAGAAATACAAGAAATGCTGCGGTATTAATGCCTAAGATTTTAATCATAGGGAAAACTTTGTCAAGGGAGGATTATCAGGATGCCTTGTCCTCCCTTGGATATACGGTCAGCAGATTCGATTATCCTGAAAAAGCTTTCCCCGTTCTGGATGAAAAAGTAGGAATGATTATAGCAGCCAGGAATGTAGGCGCCTCCCCTTTCTTCAGGGAGTTTCTGAAACTGTCCAGGAACATTCCCAAAATTGTTATCTCCGACAAGCATTCTTTCAGGGGATTTACTCAGTGGACCAGGGGTTCAGTTGCTTATCCGCTTTACAATCCCGATGTTAATGAACTCATTTTTTTTGTAAAAAGGATACAAAAAGAGCACAGCACACTGCATGAAAATATCACATTGAAACATGATATGACCCTTGCAAAAAGAGAGCTCAATTTTTTCGAGGAAGTCAGCAGGACACTTACTTCATCGCTTGAACTGAGCTCTGTCCTTGCAAAGATAATGGACAAAGTAAAGGAAATGACCAAGGCCGAGGCCTGGTCCGTGCTCTTGGTCGACCAGGAGACCGGAGAACTGGTATTCGAAAAGACGAATGCCAGAAAGAAGAAGGAGATACAGAAGTTCAGGATGAAGATAGGCGAAGGTATTGCGGGATGGGTTGCACGCGAGGGGCTACCCATTGTGGTACCGGATGTATCGAAAGACGAGCGTTTCCTTGGAAAAATCGACAAGGCTATTCACTTCAAGACAAAATCTCTCATGTGCGTTCCCATAAAAATTAATGAAGAGGTGCTTGGGGTCCTTGAACTTGTCAATAAAAAGACCGGAGAACCTTTTATTAAGGAAGACCTCGATCTGTTGATGCGGCTGGTCGATCTGACTGCCATTGCAATAGAGAGAACATCCCTCTATCAGAAGATGACCGAACTCGCGATAACTGACGACCTCACTAAACTCTTCAATACAAGATACCTGAACAGAACGATCGAGATCGAGATTCAGCGTTCAACCAGATATAACACTTCCGTATCCCTGATCTTTATGGATGTAGATTTCTTTAAGCGCATAAATGACCGCTTCGGACATCTTATCGGCAGCAAGGTGCTTGTGGAGATGGGACAGCTCCTGATTAAAAGCCTCAGGACGATTGATATTGTCGCAAGGTATGGCGGAGACGAATTTGTGATTGTCCTTCCACAGACTCCACCCAAGGCTGCAATCCAGATAGCCGAAAGGATGAGAAAATCGGTTGAACAGAACACCTTTCTTAAGAGGGAGGGATATTCCCTTAAATTGACCGCCAGCTTTGGAGTAGCCTCATATCCGGGAAGCGCCAAATCAAAGGAAGATCTGATAAGACTCGCTGATGATGCGATGTACAGGGTTAAACATCAAACACGCAATGCGGTTTATGCTATAGTATAGGACATGGCGCTTTTTAACTATGCAACAAAAGAAATTACAATAAAACTTGTTTATTACGGGCCCGGACTAAGCGGCAAGACTACCAATCTTCAGTACCTCCATTCAATCTTCGATCCTGTAAAAAAAGGCAAATTATTGTCCCTTGCCACCGAGTCTGACAGGACTCTATTCTTCGACTTTCTGCCTTTGGAACTCGGGAAGATAAGTGAATTTTCAGTCCGTTTTCAGCTTTACACTGTTCCCGGACAGGTGCGTTACAACGCAACGCGCAAATTGGTGCTGAAAGGTGCAGATGCAATAGTCTTTGTTGCAGACTCGCAGCGTGAGATGAGGGAACAGAACCTGGAAAGCCTTAAAAACATGGGAGAAAACCTTATAGCAAACAGCATCAATCCTGACGATATTCCGGTTATTTTTCAGTACAACAAGAGGGACCTTCCCAATATTATGTCTGTTGAAGAAATTAACAGGGATTTGAATGAAAGCAGAAAATATGATTACCGGGAAGCAGTCGCTGTAAACGGCAAAGGAGTGGAAGATACCTTTAAAGCTATAACAAAAATAGTTATAAACCGCATAGCTGAAAAGCACAAGCTTCGGATACAACCTGCCGAGCCTGGCGAGCAGGCCCCGCAGGAAGAAATTGTTGAAGCAAAATTGCCGGATGAAGGGTTTTCGCCGCCTCCTGTAATCGAATTTGACAGATATGATGTTAAGGAGGAATATCAGCCTGCACCTGAATTGCCTCCGGTCGCACATCTAACTGATCAGCCGGAAATCGAGGATAAACCTGCACCTCCGAAGGAAGTCATCATCAAAGAAATCAGGGAAGTTCCCGTGATTCCAGCCGGGAAAATCGATATGATGGTAAATTATGTAAACGAAATCACACAGACCCTGAAGGAGCTGAAAAATATCGTTTCGAGCGTTCACTCCGAAATAAAGGATGTGAGAAGAGAACAAAAAGAGATAAGCGGAAGACTCAGGGATATAATGCGTGCGCTCGAAAATATTAAGACGAAAAAAAGCTGGTTTCGTTTCTGATTTCCCTATATCATTTCTAAGGCTTTAATGAGAGCCTGCGCCTTCTTCAACGTCTCAAAATATTCCCTTTCAGGATCGGAATCTGCAACAATCCCTGCACCTGCCTGTACATAGGCTGTTTCATTCTTTATAACAAAGCTCCTGATTATTATATTCAAATCCATGTTTCCGGAAAAACCTATATAGCCGATCGATCCTGTATAGGGTCCGCGCCTGACCGGTTCAAGTTCATCAATAATTTCCATGCATCTTACCTTGGGCACTCCCGTTATCGTGCCACCTGGAAAAGCTGCCCTGATCCCGTCGAAACAGTCTTTCCCGTAAGCAAGATTCCCGCGTACGTTCGAAACAATATGTATTACGTGTGAACAATCTTCAGTGATCATAAGTTCATCAACCTTGACGGTTCCGTATTCCGACACCCTTCCCAGGTCGTTTCTTTCGAGGTCTATCAGCATAATATGCTCCGCCCTCTCCTTCTCGTTTAAAAGAAGTTCCGATCTCATGAATTCATCCTCGCCGGCGTCCCTGCCCCTCGGCCTTGTCCCGGCAATCGGTCTTGTATCAATTATCCCGCCTTTGGTTCTTATAAGCCTCTCAGGCGACGAGCTCACAATCTGATAATCTCCAAAATCAAGAAATGCTGCAAAGGGAGCGGGATTAATCGACCTGATGATTCCGTATAGCCTCCACGGGTTTTTATTCCCGATATGAGCGGAAACCCGCTGGGAAAGGTTGGCCTGAAATATGTCTCCTGCGGAAATGTATTCCTTTGCCTGAACAACCACATCCATATATTTTTGCTTAGTCATCTCGTAGACAATCTCAATCTTATGCCCTGAATCAGAATTAATTGTCACGCTTGGATCAGCCAAAGTATTCCCCTGCGCAATGCAGTCTTGCAATCTGTCTGCAAGTTTATTGACTTCATATTCAGCCTCATCAAACTTTTTCGTCCAGTCGACATTGTCCATTATCTCTTTTCCGAAGCAGGAATCTCTAAGAGCAGGACAGACAATTAACCATGCTTTTCTCAATAAGTGATCAAAGGCAACGAGTTTGTCAGTCATCAGAAAATGCGCATCCGGCAAATTAAGGTCATCCGCAGAATTGAATGGAATCTTTTCTATATAACGGACAAAATCATAACTCAGGATGCCGGCAATACCACCCTGGAAAGGAGGCAGGTAATCGAATGACCTCTGACGGTAAGAAGCGATAATATTCTTCAGCAGTCGAAGGGGTTTATTTGACATTTCTGTCCTTGTCCCTGCTGACTCAATCTCAACAAGCCCATTCTTCATCCTGAATATATAAAAAGGGTCGAACCCGATAAAAGAATAGCGGGCAATCTTTTCAGCGCCTTTTACGCTCTCAAGCAGAAAGCTGTTTTTTGATTTCAGATATCCATAAACAGTAAAAGGAGAACAAAAAGGAATTTCCCTGAATATGGGAGGTATGCCGCCCATTTTTACATGTTCCAGGAATTCTTTTTTTGTAGGAAAGGCCATATATTATGCAGTATAGCCTGAATAGACAAGGCATAGCAAAAATGCATTGCATTTTTTGCTGACGGCCGTCAGGCTGCGGATGCCTCTTGGACAATACGTTCAGCCGCTTTCAGAGGGTCTGGCTGTTGCAGCACTGCTCTGCCCAAAACGAGATAATCCGCGCCTGCACGCAAAGCCTGCTTCGGTGTCATAGTCCTTTTCTGGTCATCGCAGGGTGTCCATGATGGCCGGATGCCGGGTGTAACTATCAGGAACCCTGTTCCACAATGGTTTCTTATGAGTTCGACTTCCATTGGAGATGCGACAACACCGTCAAGACCTGCCTTGAGGGCAAGAGCAGCCAGGTGCCTTACATGTGTTCTGAGGCTGTATGGTATCCCCAGTTCATCCCTGAGCACTTCCCGCGATATGCTTGTAAGAAGAGTAACCCCGAGGATTATCGGTTTCTCAATATTTTCCCTGAGGCATGCTTCAATGACGCTTTCCCTGCACTTTTTCATCATATCAAGACCGCCCGAGGAATGAATATTCAACATGTATACTCCGAGCCTCGTTGCTGCGATAGCGGCTTTTGTAACAGTGTTAGGTATGTCGTGGAATTTCAGGTCGAGAAAGACCTTTTTGCCTTTTTGCATTATATCTTCGATGATTTTCGGACCGGCAGAAGTAAAGAGTTCAAGTCCGACCTTGAACACTTCAAAGTGGCCGGAAAACATATCTACAAGCTCAAGCGCATACTCATATTCATTAACGTCAAGAGCAAGAATAAGCCTGTCGCTTGCTGACACCTTAATTATTTCACCTTTGCCAGGGTAATCTTCTTCTGCGCCTGGTACTTGCCTTTTTTATCAGCATACGATACCTCGCAAAGATCAGCGGCCTGTATAAAGACTATCTGGGCGATTCCCTCGTTGGCATAGACCCGTGCGGGCAGAGAGGCGGTATTCGAAATGGAAATCGTTACATAGCCTTCCCATTCAGGTTCGAGCGGTGTTACATTAACGATGATGCCGCACCGCGCATAAGTCGACTTCCCGAAACATATGACGATGACATCTCTGGGAATCCTGAAATATTCTACTGACCTGCCGAGCACAAAAGAATTCGGCGGCACAATACACACATTTCCTCTGAAATCGGCAAAGCCGTCTGTATTGAAATTCTTGGGTTCAATTACGGTAGCATTCGCATTGGTGAATATCTTGAACTCATCTGCAACCCTCATATCATAACCGTATGAACTGACACCATACGAAATAACGCCCTTTTTCATCTGCCTGCCGTCAAAAGGTTCAATCATTCCCTTGCGGGCCATTTCCCTTATCCAGCGATCGTTCTTGACCATTATTTGCCTCTATTCACAAAGAGAGTTACGGGGAAGATTAACATAAAGATTTCGACTATGACAAGGCTAATACAACATTAAACAAACATCTCAAAACAGAGGAGGCGGTTGCATCGTAAAAGGCTATTTTGCTTTTTTTACTCTCTTTCTCTGTCGCTTCGCAGGCCGCTCGACAAATCCCTCTTCCTCCGTCGCGGTCAACCTGAGATATTCATCAAAATAGCCGAGGGTCTCCTTTGCAACATCTTCCCGAAGCTTCTGGATGGCAAAGCCGGCATGCACAATAACGTAATCCCCTATTTTAACTTCATCCTGCAAAACAAGCAGACTTATATCACGCTGTGCTCCGTAAACATCCACAGTAGCCCTTGAATCCTCGATCATTATTATCTTTGAGGGAATGGCAAGACACATAGTATGCTCCTTTTTTTACTTATATTGATTTTAGTATAACTTATTTCAAAAAAAAATATGAATACCGGAATCAAGATATTTCACAACTAAGATAAAGGCTTCACATGAGCCAAGGCAAATACAAATATGAAGAAATCTATGGATGACCTGGAATAGATTGAAATAATCAATTGGAATTTAAACTTTCTTTCATTCGATAATTTAGCAATACGAGGATTAAGGATATACCAGGTATAGATCATAATGCATTTGATAACAAAAATATTGTTTTCAAGATGGACTGACCGGCTAATAAGGCTCTCGATCGGCTCTTTATTCATATACACAGGCTTTATCAAATTAACTGACATCAGGGCATTTGCAAAAACAATTTCTCAGTATGATTTAGTTCCGGATTATTTTCTTGCCCCTGTCGCCTTTCTTCTGCCACTTGTTGAATTAATTGCCGGTCTTGGTCTCATATTTAGCATTCCGGGAAGTCTTGCTGCAATATCCGGCATGCTTGTCATGTTCGTTGCGTTACTGGGATATGGCATTCTGAACGATATGAATATTGATTGCGGGTGCTTTAGCGCCGAGGAACTGAACAGCCGAAACAGCCTGGTACAGGCTTTTTACAGGGATATTGTAATGATAGGAGCCTTATTTCTTATAGTTCTGTCAAGGTCAAACGATCCGGATAATTTTTTTAACCGGGTGATGTGGAAAAAAATTAAAACAATAGTAAGGAGGAATGCTGAATGAATTCAGGAAAAAAGGTTTTTGCGGCTCTTCTTGTATGTATTTTTTTTGTTGCAGCAATTTCAGGCTGTAAATCCTCTGCGCTGGGAGGCAAGGAGCTCGATACAGAAAAGATCGCGGTAGATCTTACAAGGCAGGTTGTTGGCGGCGGATACCAGATTGTCTCTACCCCAGAATTGAAGGAATGGATCGACGCAAAAAAGGATATGCTCATAATTGATACAATGCCCTATGAAGACAGTTACAAGAAGCAGCACATACCCGGAGCAGTACAATTCGAGTTCCCTATCCCCGATTTGACAAACCTCGACGAGAAGATGAGTTCTGCTTATATTAACCTGCTCGGACCGGATAAAGACAAATTGATAGTAGTTTATTGCGGCTTCACAAAGTGCACACGCAGCCATAACGGCGCAATGTGGGCGGTAAAGCTCGGATATAAAAATGTATACCGCCATCCGGGCGGAATTAAGGCCTGGGCAGAAGCGGGGTACCCGGTAGGAAAAGTCAACTAAGTTACCCTCCAATGAAGGTCAGGGCTGGTCTTTAGACGCCCTGACCTGTCTATCCTGCCTTAGATTTAGTGGTAAGAATCGTTTCGAGTGAAACGCAGCAATCTCGCCTTTCTCGATGAGTTTTCCGCGCACCTATCAGGTGCTCGCAATTACCTGTGTATCAAACGGTTGAGATTATTATCTCTTGACCTGGGTCATTGTTTTATCATATTGCACTTTAAGAGTCTGATGGTATTAAATATTCTGTATGCCTGAACTTACCCCCTTGATGAAACAATATCTTGGCATTAAAGAGAAGTATAAGGACGCTATCGTCTTCTTCAGGCTCGGTGATTTCTACGAAATGTTCGGAGAAGATGCTGAGAAGGCTTCGAAGATTCTGCAGATTGCCCTAACTACCAGAGATAAATCAAAAGATGACCCATTGCCGATGTGCGGCATCCCGTATTTCGCATCCGAATCTTATATCGCGAAACTGATCAGGGCTGGCTGCAAGGTGGCAATATGCGAGCAGATGGAAGATCCGAAAGAGGCGAAGGGCATCGTCGACAGAGATATCGTCAGAGTCATTACTCCCGGGACTCACTCTCCGGAAAATCCCAAGGAGAATAATTATATCGTGAGCATCTTCCCGTCAGGCGTAAATCACGGTATTGCAGCGGCAGACATCTCAACGGGAGAGTTTGTGGCATATGAGACGGATGAACATATTGAGGATGAGATTTTCCGGTTCGAACCGAGGGAAATCCTTATACCGCAGAGCATAAAGGACAACATCTATTACAGGGAACTTCTCGGAAATTTCTTTGTTTCAGTTTATGAAGACTGGTATTTCGATTATCCCGAGGCATATAAGGTCCTGCTCAGGCACCTCAGGGCCGCTTCCCTTGACGGATATGGGTGCAACGGGCTTAATGCCGCAATATCGGCCGCAGGGGCACTGGTCAGCTACCTTGAAGAGACGCAGAAGCAGACATTTGCCCTGAAAAAAATCTCGACCCTCCGCAAAGATTCCTGTATGTTTCTTGACGCTGCATCCCAGAAAAACCTTGAACTGCTTCACAATATGAGGGACGGCGGAAACGAAGGAACCCTCCTGTGGGTTCTTGATGAAACATTGACACCCATGGGAGGAAGGCTTTTGCGCTCTTCTATTATAAAGCCTTTTATCGATGCCACCGAGATCAGAAAAAGGCACGATGCTGTCGAGTACCTGATGGAGGATTATGAACTTCTTGAAGGAATTAGAACTCCTTTAAGACGAATACAGGACCTTGAGAGGCTTTCGCTAAGGGTAAATACAAAAAGCGCCAACGCCAGAGACCTTGTGGCGATCAAGAGTTCCTTATCAAACCTCCCTAAGTTCAAGAGGTCGCTCAATGCTTCAAAAAACCCATTTTTAAAATCGATTTCCGAAGATATACAGGAATTTAACTTGATAAGGGAAGTGATAGAAAAGAGCATTGTCGATTCCCCTCCCATAAGCCTCAGAGACGGCGGGATCATCAAGGCAGGATTTAATACCGATGTCGATGAACTCAGGGCCGTATCGAAAAAGGGAAAAGATTTTATAGCCGAACTGGAGCTGAAGGAAAAAAAGCGGACAGGCATCACTTCACTTAAAGTCGGATATAACAGGGTATACGGATACTTTCTTGAGGTTTCCAAATCATATCTTCATATGGTACCCGCAGACTATATAAGAAAACAGACTCTTGTGGGTGGTGAGCGTTTTATAACGCCTGAACTGAAAGACTATGAATCGAAGGTGCTCGGCTCTGAAGAAAGGCTTAAGAATCTCGAGTATCAGGTATTTCAGGATACACTCGAGACTGTTTACAGGGAATCCGCGCCTATTGCCTTAACATCTTCGGCGCTGGCTCTGGCAGACCTTCTTGCGTCTCTTGCGGTTGTGGCAAAGAGGTACTCTTATGTCAAACCCGAAGTCGATGAAAAGGGACTGATAAATATTGAAGACGGAAGGCACCCTGTCCTGGAAAAGACACTCTCCGATGAGAAATTTATTCCGAACAGCAGTTATATAAATACCGACGACAACCGCCTTCTTATTATTACCGGGCCGAATATGGCCGGCAAATCTACCTACATGAGACAGGTCGCACTCAACGTTATCATGGCTCAGATGGGAAGCTTTCTCCCGGCAGCCAGCGCAACAATTGGCATCACAGACAGGATATTTACCCGCATCGGAGCTTCCGACTTCCTGACAAAAGGGCAGAGCACCTTTATGGTAGAGATGATAGAGGTAGCCAATATAACACATAATGCTACGGAGAAGAGCCTCATAATTCTTGATGAAGTGGGAAGGGGCACCAGTACATTTGACGGCATAAGCATTGCATGGGCCGTTGCAGAACACATTCTGAACACTATCAGGGCGCGCACTCTCTTTGCAACACATTACAACGAACTTACAGAACTTGCACTTACGCATGACGGCGTTATTAATTACAACATATCCGTCAAGGAATGGGGCGATGAGATAATCTTCCTGAGAAAGATCGAAAGAGGTCCTGCTGACAAGAGCTACGGTATTCAGGTGGCAAGGCTTGCAGGTCTTCCCGACAGCATCATCAAGAGGGCAAAAGAAGTCCTTGCAAACCTTGAGAAGGAAGAATTGAATGAAACCGGAAGACCGCGATTTGCGGACAGGAAGACAGGCAAAGCCGCAGCACAGCTCGACCTATTCGGTTCCGTAAAAGAATCGGTGCTGTCCGATATCAGGAACCTTGACATTGGTTCTCTTTCACCACAAAATGCTCTGCAGAAACTCGTTGAGATTAAGAAGAAGCTGAGCCTGTAATGATCCTGAGTATTTCTGTGTAACGGTTGGCGGTTTTACGGATAATCTCATCCGGCAACGAAGGGCCCGGATATGTTTTATCCCAGTCGAGGGTAAGCAGATAGTCTCTTACAATCTGCTTGTCATAGCTGTCCTGGCCTATTCCCGGTTTATAATCCTTTATAGACCAGAACCTCGATGAATCCGGAGTAAGTATCTCGTCGATAAGCATGAACTCACCGTTATGTATCCCAAATTCAAATTTCGTGTCTGCGATTATGATGCCCTTCTTTTCTGCCGTGGTAAGGGCTTTTGAATATATCTTAAGGCTTGTTTCCCTCAGCTTCATGGCAAGTTCCTCCCCGACAATCCTGATTACTTCAGCGAAGGAGATGTTAATATCGTGTCCCTGCTCTTCTTTTGTGCTAGGGGTAAAGACCGGCTCTGGAAGTCTTGAGGATTCTTTAAATCCTTCAGGCAGACTTATGCCACAGACCGAACCGCTGTTTGTATATTCCTTCCAGCCGCTTCCGGACAGGTACCCCCTGACAACGCACTCCACAGGAACCGGCTCCGTCTTTTTTACGAGCATACTTCTTCCGTCGAGGATAGCTGAGTATTTCTGCAACTGAGCCGGAAAGTCAATGACTTCGACTGCTTCAACATGATTGGGCACAATATCCTTCATCCGTCCGAACCAGTATGAGGATATCTGCGTCAGCACCCTACCCTTTCCGGGAATGCCATCGGGAAGAACAACGTCGAAGGCTGATATCCTGTCAGTGGCAACAAGCAGAAGATGTTCCCCGAGGTCATAAATATCACGCACCTTCCCGCGTTTGACAAGCCTGACATCCGGCAGATCAGTCTTAAGGATTATCTCTGTTTCGTCGTCAATCACAATAAACTATTAAACCCCCTGAAAATTATAACATGTAAAAATATAGGATGACGAATTTTATATATCGTGAGTCTCTGTGTCAAGGGGATATTGCTTCTGCCTGCCACTTTGTGATTTACTTGCCGTAAACGTTGTAATATTATATATTCTGAAATCTATATCACAAATATTCATGTCAGGAGGTATTTAAATGGCGGTGGTTTCTCTTGATGCGAGGGGTTTAAAGTGTCCCCAGCCAACTATTCAGATGACGATCAAGGCATTGAAATTAAAGAAGGGCGACATACTTGAGGTGGTAGCCGATTGTGCAACATTCGAAAACGATGTAAAAAACTGGTGCCGCCGCAATAACAAGTCTCTGCTCTGGCTTAAAGACGAAGGTGAAGGGGTTAAACGCTGCCAGGTTCAATTCTAATGCCTGACAATATAGTGCTATAATATCTTTAAATACTTATGAAGAGATTATCCGTCATATTATTTCTTTGCATATCTTTTCTTTTTATCCTTTTCGGAAGCTCTCCTGCACAGGGTGACGTAGTCATCGGCATGTCAGCCGCATTCAAGGGACCCACAGGCGGCCTCGGAAGCGAGCTGTACAGGGGGTCGATGGCCTATATTGAACATATTAACCAGTCCGGCGGAATAAACGGCAGAAAAATTATCATCACTGCATATGACGACGGTTATAATCCCGCACCTGCAATCGAAAATACAATAAAGCTTATAGAGAAAGACAATGTTTTCCTACTCTTCGGTTATCTCGGGACACCGACTGTAACAAGGGTCTTGCCACTTCTGAAGAGCTACAGCGACAGGCATATTTTCCTCTTTTTTCCTTTCACAGGCGCCCAGCCCCACAGACAGCCTCCTTATGAAGAATTCGTCTTTAATCTCAGGGCTTCCTATCACCAGGAAACCGAAGGATTGGTTGATCACCTCGTGGGCATAGGCAGGAAGAGAATCGCTGTTTTTTATCAGGCAGACGCCTATGGACGGAGCGGATGGAACGGTGTAAAGGTAACCCTTGCAAAATACGGCCTCAAGATCGTAGGAGAAGCGACATACCGTCGTGGTACCAAATACACGGAGAGCCTTAATCAGCAGGTGGAAATACTGAAGAAAACAGATGCCGACGCTGTAATATCTATCGGCGCTTATGCTGCCTGCGCCGCATTCATCAGAGATGTAAGGGATTCGGGATGGGATGTGCCTGTTGCAAATGTCTCATTTGTCGGTAGCGAGTTTATGATCAACCTTCTGATAGATAGCGGCCACAAAACCGGAAAAGATTACACCAAAAACCTCATAAATTCACAGGTCGTCCCGAGTTATGAAGATACTTCCCTGCCGGCGGTCAGACAATACCGGGAGTTGATGGACAAATACAATCCGCTGCCCCCGCCTGCTCTTTCTGAAAAAGGCTACAATCCCCTCAGATACAGTTTTGTCAGTTTTGAAGGCTTCCTGAACGCCAAGCTCCTTGTTGAAATCCTGAAAAGGATGGGCAACAAACTCGATAAATCACGCATAAAGAAAGTTGTTGAGGATATAAGGGACCTTGATATCGGAATAGGTGCGCCTGTCTCCTTCGGAACGCACAGACATCAGGGTCTGGACAGGGTCTATTATACGACTTACGAAAGCGGCCGTTTTGTACCCATCATGGACTGGGCAAGGTGGCAGAAATGATAATGTCAAAACTCTTCAAGAAGACCCTCTTCATTATAATAGTTCTTTTCATCATCATAGCTGTAACAATAGCGATTTCCTCCGGCTGGAACCTGTATCAGGACCTTACACAGGAATATAAGAGCAAGGGAACTGCAATCGCAAAAAGCATCGCCGGATCAAGCGTGGAGACCCTTCTTATCAGGGATGCGTCGACGGTACAGGCCTTGATAGACCAGTTTCTCGAAATCGTCGGCGTGTCTTATGTCTTTGTGGTAGACTCCCAGGGCGAAATCATCTCTCACACCTTTGTACCTGAGGTGCCCGAGAAGATATTGAATATAAAAGGCGAAAAAACAAAAGTCACCGGAATTCAGGATATATACATAAAAGGCAGGGGCGAATATATCGATATCGCAGCCCCGATTCTCGAGGGGATTATTGGCTACGTTCATGTAGGCATGGACAAAGGCATAATCATGTCCCAGATGAAGGCTGCGATGATAAGGCAACTCTACCTGCTTTCGATCATATTCATCATAAGCATTGCCATTGCATACATGCTCGTGAATAAGGTATCTCAGCCCCTGAATAAACTGACTGAATATTCAAAAAAGCTTGCGTCCCATGACTTCTCCACTGCGGTGGATATAAAATCCGATGACGAAATCGGCCTTCTGGCCGACACTATGAAATCAATGGCAACCGACCTTCATGAGGTGTTCGACAGATACGAACAGGCTATCAACGATGCTATACTTGAGCTGCAGGACACATTAACCTACCTGACCGCTGTCATCGATAATATGGCTGACGGATTGCTTGTTACAGATATCGACGGCGTCATAACCCGCGTCAATCCCGCGCTTTCAGCAATGTTCGAAATGAAGGAAACGGACATTATAGGCAAGAAGAGCGAAGAAATGTTCAGCGGAGAACTTGCCAAACTGGTTGACAGAAGCAAAAAAGAGACCGGTAAAATCTTCACCTCTGAAATAGGACTGGCCGGAGGAAGAATCGGCAAGGCCGTTGCTACCGGAATCCAGAAAGATTCCCTTCAGATGACAGAGACGGACGGTAAAGGTATCGGGTCTGTTATTTTAATAAGAGACATAACTTCCGAAAAGGAGATCGACAGGATGAAGACCGATTTCATCTCTACGGTTTCACATGAACTGCGGACACCCCTGACATCGGTTCTGGGTTTTACGGAGATCATCAGGAAGAGGCTTGAAGATACTGTATTTCCCCTTATTAAGCCTGGCACTAAAAAAATCGATGACACGGTACATCGGGTCAAGGACAACCTCCATATAATACTGTCCGAAGGAGAAAGACTGACTGCCCTGATTAACGACGTACTTGACATATCAAAACTGGAGGCCGGAAAAGTCGAATGGAAACTGGAACATATACAGATATCTGATATCATCCTGCAGGCTAAGATTGCCACGTCTTCCCTTTTCGAGCAGAAAAGAATCGATTTCGTTCAGGATATAGAGCATGGATTGCCTGAAATTGTATGCGACAAGGACCGCATAATGCAGGTTCTGATAAATCTGCTCTCCAATGCAGTAAAGTTTACGGATAGGGGCTCTGTTACCTGCTGTGCGAATAGAAGCGGTAGTAATATACTCGTAAGCGTAATAGATACAGGTATCGGGATTGACGATATTCACAAAAAAAGGGTTTTCGAAAAATTCAGACAGGCCGGTGATACCCTTACAGATAAACCTAAAGGAACCGGCCTCGGCCTTTCAATCTGTAAGCAGATAGTGGAATACCACGGTGGAAGGATATGGGTTGAAAGCGAATTGGGAAAAGGAAGCAATTTTTCGTTCACGCTTCCGATAACAACTGTCGGTTTTGATGCCGAACATATTCTGGAAAGTCAGCCTGCATAAAAAATGCCAAAGATATTGATAGTTGATGACGACCCGATAATAAGAAACCTGCTTATGCAGATCCTGGAGCCGTTTGAAGAACAGGGGGTTGAATTGATGACTGCTGAAAACGGGGAAATCGCGGTAGTTAAAATAAAAGGCGAAAGACCACAGATCGTTCTTCTCGACGTAATGATGCCGAAGATGAACGGATTCGAGGTATGTGGTGTTGTAAAAAAGGATGCCGAACTGAAGTACATATATATCATCATTCTTACCGCTAAAGGACAGGAGACAGATAAGCAGAAGGCAAAAGACCTCGGGGCAGACCATTATGTTACCAAGCCTTTTAATCCGGATGAGATTGTCAGAAAGGTATCTGAAATACTGGGCGTAGCAGGTCCATAAAAAAGGATTTTTTGATATGCAGGCTCCGCCGAAGCGGAACCTGCATCTATTAGGTTAGATTTTAGTTACGTTTTCCGCTTTGGGGCCCTTCGGGCCGTCAACGACTTCAAAATTCACTGCCTGACCTTCTGCAAGCGTCTTGAAACCATTACCCTGGATGGCGGAATAATGCACGAACACATCTCCGCCGTCTTCCTTCGTGATAAATCCAAACCCTTTGGACTCGTTGAACCATTTAACGGTCCCTTTCACCATACTGCCACACCTCCTTGATCAAAAAATGATAATTAAAAACGATGATTTCGGAATAATGCAGAATAACGGGCATCAAATTCACAAGTCCCTGAAGCCAATCATAACATTACTTCCGAAATTTGAAAAATAGTATTGCATATGAGCCGGAAAAAGGTCAAGATATCCGACAATAAACAGCTTGCCGGTGTTGACATAAGATAACGTTTTGATTACTCTAAGTGAGAGTCAATCAGTGATCATAAAGTCCGATATATTCCTGACCATATGAAAGATAAAATACTTAAGGCATTTGAAGAGAGCGTCGATGTAAAGCAGAAATTTATCGATGAAAAGACTATTGACCGTATTGTGGAAGTCTCAAAGATCATTGCCGGAGCCTTCAATGACGGGAAAAAATTAATAATCTTCGGAAATGGCGGCAGTTCTACCGATGCATCTCATATCGCTGCGGAGTTCATAAACCGTTTTAAAAAGGAACGGCCAGGCCTTCCCGCAATAGCTCTCAACACTGATATGGCTGTGATAACTTCTATTGCGAATGACTATGACTTCTCCGAGATATTTTCCAAACAGCTTAAGGCCCTTGCCGCAGAGGGCGATGTTGTAATAGCTATAAGCACAAGCGGAAACTCTCCGAATATTCTGAAGGCTATGGACGTTGCAAAGAAGAAGAGATTGACTACGATCGCGCTCACAGGTATGAAGGGCGATAAGTTTGCTTCCAGGGCTTCGTATGCATTTATAGTCCCTTCTGGCAGCACACCACGCATCCAGGAAACCCATATAACGCTCGGACATGTAATCTGCCAGATGGTAGAAGAGATACTCTTTGAGGCGCCCAGAAAATAATAGGGCCCTGCTCCAGGCATGAGATCCGCTACTGAAGCATGGTAATACTCGGAATAGATCCCGGACTTGCGACGACGGGCTACGGTGCGGTCGAATGCGGCCGCTCCGCACCGGCAGCATTAAAATACGGTTTTATCAGGACTTCAACAAAAGTGCATATATCGGGCCGCCTTTATCAAATACATGCAGACATTAACAGTCTGATCCATTCGCTGCATCCTGATCTGGTAGCTGTGGAGAATGTATTTTCCCTGGTAAGATATCCCAGGGCGGGTATGCTCCTCGGAAGTGTTCTGGGCATCATATACCTTGCTGTTTTTCAGAATAATATACCGGTTGTTGAGATTACCCCTAAAGAAGTGAAGAACTCCCTTTCGGGATCCGGTTCAGCGGACAAGCAGCAGTTGAACACAGCTGTCAGAAAACTGCTCGGCATCACGGAACTGAAATCACTTCATGCCTCCGATGCTTTGGCAATCGCCCTTACAGCTTTTTACAGGAAATCATTTAAGAGGAAGAGATGATATCTTATTTGAAGGGCAGACTCAGAATCAATCGCGCCTGCGATGACAGGATTACTCTGGAAGTCGGCGGCATAGGTTATGATGTACTGATTCCTTCGCATGAGATGAAAAGATTAAAGGGCTCTAATTCCGACGGAGATGAACTTGAGCTTTATGTTTCATACAATCAGACCGAGAGGCAGCCCAAGCCTGTTCTTGTAGGTTTCCAGTCGGCCCTTGACAAGGAATTCTTCGAACTTTTCATTTCTGTCGAGGATATAGGCCCTGCCGCAGCAGTTAAAGCCCTGATTAAACCCGTCAGGGAAATCGCAAGTTCAATCGAAGACAAGGACGTCAGGGCATTAAGGCAGCTTAAAGGTATCGGTGAGAGGAAGGCCGAGAAGATTATTGCCACGCTGAAGGGTAAAGTGGCAAAATATGCATTGATGCAGGAAGTCGAGATTACCCCTGAGCTAACGGAAGATTTCAGGAAAGAGGTTGAGGACGTTCTTGTAAGCCAGCTCGGCCATAAGCATGCAGAAGCGCGGATTCTGATAGAGGATGCCATAAAGAGGAACCCTGGTATCAGTTCTTCCGAAGAACTTTTTGAGGAAGTCTACAGGGGGCAGAAGAAGTGATACACGAGGAAGCGGACAGAACACCTGATGTTTCAGAAAAGTCGGTCCATGCTGAAGAAGACCTCAGTGTAAACCTCCGTCCGCAGCGACTATCAGAGTACATCGGACAGAACAAGGTAGTTGAGACCCTTAAGATCGCCATAGAGGCAGCACTCCAGAGAAAGGAATCTCTTGACCATATACTTTTTAACGGGCCTCCCGGTCTGGGAAAAACTACTCTGGCTCACATTATTGCGACTGAGATGGGAACCAGGATTATCACCTCATCAGGCCCTGCCCTGGAAAAAGGTGGCGATCTGATGGGTATACTAACGCACATGGAAAAAGGCGATATCCTCTTTATTGACGAAATACACAGGATCCCAAAAGTGGTGGAAGAATTCCTTTATCCGGCGATGGAAGACTATGCCGTGGATTTCATATTCGACAAGGGGGTTCATGCAAGAACCCACAGATACAGGCTGGAACCTTTTACCCTTATCGGAGCAACAACAAGATCAGGGCTTCTTTCTTCCCCCCTTAGGGAGAGATTCGGTATAACAAGAGACCTGGACTTCTATGATGAAAAAGATCTGGTGGATATCGTCAAACGCTCTGCCTCACTGCTGGAAGTGCCTATAGAAGTTGGGGGGACTTATGAGATAGCTAAAAGGTCGAGAGGGACTCCCAGGGTTGCCAACAGATTGTTGAAGCGCGTTCGTGATTATGCCCAGGTGAGAGCAAAAGGAAAGATAACAAAGGATGTCGCAATGGAGGCGTTGGCACTGGAGGGAATTGATGAGCAGGGCCTCGGGCAGACCGATCGCAAGTTGCTTAAAACCATTATCTATAACTACAAGGGGGGCCCTGTTGGCATCGAAGCCCTCGCTTCAACACTGCAGATCGAAACAGACGTGCTTCTGGATGTCTCGGAGCCCTATCTTCTGAAGACCGGCTTTATGATCAGGACATCCCAGGGCCGAAAGGCAACCGAAAAAGCCTACTCACACCTCAATATTTCTCATAAGAATGAATTAAGTCTGTTTGAGGGTGTAAAGGATAAATCCCGCCCGTGATATGAAACTACTGATGCATATCTGCTGTGCAAACTGCTGCCTGTTTCCGATCCGGTCGTTCGACTCAAGGGGTATTGATATAAAGGTTCTCTGGTTCAATCCCAACATACACCCGTACAAGGAATATCAGATGCGGCTTGACTCCGTACAGCAGCTTCAAAAATCATGGAACCTTTCCGTTGAGTATATAGACGACTATGGCCTGAAGGATTTTGTTAGGGCGGTTGTCAATAGGGAGGAAGATAGATGCGGGCATTGTTACTCGTTGAGACTTGAACAGACAGCGATGACGGCAAAAAAGATGGGACTCGACGGCTTTACAACGTCCCTTCTTGTAAGTCCTTACCAGAAATTTGATATGATACTAAAGACAGGTGAGATTATGGGAAAGCGCCACGGGATAACCTTTTATGCCGAGGATTACAGGCCGGGATGGCACGAGGGTGTGCGGATATCCGGGGAACTTGGTCTTTACCGTCAGAAATACTGCGGATGCATATATTCGGAGATGGAAAGATATTGCAAGAGAAAAGCAGGCGGCAGGCAGGGGACTTGAACCGGTTAACTGATTACTGCTTTCTGAACGTAGTCATGCAGGCATATGATCATCAAAACCTCACCAACACAAAGCTTGATCCCGATAGACATGCCATGATAATGCATTATGGCTGACGGAATACAATATATCGGTAAAGTTCTGATAATAGCCGGCATCACGGCTGTTGCCATCGGCGGCCTTTTCATGCTTGCCGGCAAGGTCCCATGGATCGGCAGGCTACCCGGTGATATCATTATACAGAAGAGAAATTTGACCTTCTATTTCCCGCTTGCCACCAGCGTATTGCTTAGCCTTCTGCTTACTCTCGTCTTCTGGTTCTTCGGGAGAAAATAGTGGGCTCAGGACTGCTCTTACTGATTACGCTCATATCTTTGATCATCGCTTCAAATGCCTTCGGTGATAACATAAAGGTTCTGATCCTTAACGACATCTATAACAGGATACCTGCTAAAAACGAAAGATTAGATAAACTCGGAAGCCTGAAGGGGGATCTGCTCGTCACAGGCACCCGATATACCGGCAATATCGATGTCTGGAGGGGGGAGGGAGGTCTGTATATAGTTAACGAACTCCCTCTGGAAGATTACATAAAGGATGTTGTCGCCGTAGAGGTGAGACCGGACTGGGATATGGAAGCACTGAAGGCGCAGGCAGTGGTTTCCCGAACCTATGCAGTTTACCAGATGGCTGCAAACGGAGGCTCTGTATACCATATAGCCTCCTCTGTTATCCATCAGCTCTACAAAGGAAACAACCCTGATGTGCGCGTTTCATATGCAATTGAACAGACCCGTGGAGAGATACTGACCTTTGCGGGAAAATTGATAGAGTCCTTCTATCACTCCACCTGTGGAGGAAAAACTGAAAATCCTGAAGACGTCTTCGGAAAAAGTTATCCATATCTTGTTTCGGTGGAGTCGGATTGCGACCTTTCGCCCTACTCGGCCTGGGAACGCAGTATCCCATATGCAGAGTTCGAGGATGTTCTGGATATTTCGGGGATGAAAGGTATTGCTATTAAGTCATTCTCATCAACAAACCGGGCGAAACAGCTTGATATAACCCACGCTTCCGGAACGTTGTCGGTCAGGGCAACCGATTTGAGAAAAGCGCTCGGCTGGAGCCGTCTTCCCAGCACAGATTTTGCGGTTATAAGCAGCGATGACCCTGTGTTACTTGAAGGGAAAGGATATGGTCACGGAGTCGGTCTCTGCCAGTGGGGCACCCTTCAGATGGCCCGCGAGGGTAAAACATACAGGGATATTCTGTCGTTTTTCTATCCCGGCACACTGCTACAGAAGAATGAAGACCGCTGATTTCGACTTCCATCTCCCGGAAGAGCTGATTGCGGTTCGGCCCATGCAGGAACGGACAAATTCACGTCTGCTGGTCATTCAGAGGAACGGTTCTATTGAACACAAAACATTTGCAGACCTCCCTTCTTATATAAATAAAGGCGACATGCTGATCATGAACAATACCAGGGTTTTTCCTGCAAGGCTCAGTGGTCTCAGTAAGAAAGGCAAAAGCATAGACGTCCTGCTTGTAAAAAGGCTGGACGAACGTTCATGGGAGGTTATCTCGAAAGGAAAGTACACTGGATCCCTGAAGATATCGGACGAGCTGAGCATGGAACTTCGTTCCGGAACATACGCACTTTTTACATATTCGGGCAATTTTATGGAACTCGTCTGGAAATACGGAAAAATGCCTTTACCTCCCTATATAAAGCGACCGGCCGACAGTTCGGATAAAGCGACTTATCAGACCGTATTTGCCAGAGAGGAAGGTTCAATAGCAGCACCGACAGCCGGTCTCCACTTTTCCAAATCTCTCCTGGAGATGATAAGGGCTAAAGGCATATTGACACGTGAATTGACATTGCACGTCGGTGTCGGCACATTCAAACCCATAAGAACAGATGATCTCGATCATCATGTTATGGATGAGGAGTATTTTGATATCAATAAAGATATATTGGCCGAGATCGCGAGTACGAAGGCTTCAGGCGGCAGAGTGGTCTCAGTCGGCACTACCACTACGAGGGCTATCGAAGGATATCTTAGCGGCAGCTGCCGGGTTACATCCGTAAACGGCAGAGTCACGGGTTCGACTGATATCTTCATATATCCCGGCTATCATTTCAGGGCTGTAGAGTCACTTGTCACCAATTTTCACCTTCCCCGTTCCACTCCTCTCATGCTAGTTTCCGCCCTTTGCGGTTATGATAAATTGATGAATGCGTACACGGAAGCCGTTGCTTTGGGGTATAGATTTCTATCTTATGGTGATGCTATGCTTATTTTATGAAACGAGCCGATTTAACGGGCAGATCGTCGGTTGTCTATATAGGCAAAGGCATAATTATCCTCTCGCTTGTAGTTACGGTCTCACTCGGTTTCATTCTCGGTTTCTTCATAGGCAAGAACTACCGTCCTCAAGCCGAAAATCAAATATTAAACAGTATTGCTGATGCAGAAGATTATCAGAACACCCTTTCCGGGAAGCAGGAAACCTTAAATACTGAACCGGAAATGACAGATGAAGCTTCGTTGTCAGAAGAGGTTAATGCAGAAGCAGAAGACAAAACTCAGATTGCACTACATACAGATAGTTTGCAGCAGCCTTCGCAAAGTCTAAAACCCATAGCAACAAGGAAGTATACGGTTCAGGTAGGCGCATTCAGGGACTTTCCCGAAGCCGAAAGTCTGAAATCAGAATTGTCCAGGAAAGGTTACAACGCTGCTGTGGTAACATTTAAAACAAAGAAACAGGAAATTCTCTATAAAGTCATGGTCGGCGCATTCAGCACCAGGGAAGAAGCTGAGCAGTTCTCCCTTAAGATAAGAAAAAATGACGGACTCAAGCCTTTTGTAACCTTCAGGACTGATTAGGAGCATACTTTGACATTAGAGATTGAGCTCGACAGCGAGAAGGAAACAAATCTGCTCTTCGGAAGGCTTGACAAGAACCTCAGGGTAATAGAGGAAACGCTTGGCATAACAGCCTCTCAGAGAGGCAATAAAATTTTTCTTCAGGGAGACGATAAATCCGTCGAAAAGGCGGAACGAATAATACAGGATATCCGCTCGATTAATAATGAAGGGTATAACCTGAATCCTGAAGACATCAGGTACGCCATCCGTTCTGCTGAATCCGACAGCGATTACACATCCGTGAAAGATCTCTTCCTCAACAACATACCTGTTTCCTCGAAAAAAAGGTTCATTATTCCAAAAACAGAGACGCAGAGGCAGTATATCGAGGCGATCAGAAATTATGATATCGTTATAGGTATCGGTCCGGCGGGCACCGGAAAGACATATCTTGCCATGGCAATGGCCATTAACGCGTTCCTCAAAAAACAGGTCAGCAGAATCGTTCTGGCAAGGCCTGCTGTTGAGGCCGGTGAAAAGCTCGGCTTTCTGCCCGGGGACATATACGAGAAATTCAATCCATACCTGAGGCCGTTGTACGATGCCCTGCTTGATATGATGGAGGCGGAGAAGGCGGGGAAGCTTATAGAGCGCGGCACTATCGAAATAGCCCCCCTCGCATTCATGAGGGGACGGACCCTAAATGATTCCTTTATCATCCTTGATGAAGCCCAGAATACTACTTCGGAGCAGATGAAGATGTACCTCACCAGGCTGGGATTCAATTCAAAGACCGTTATCACAGGCGATATTACACAGATAGACCTGCCACACGGAAGGCCCTCCGGACTGATAGAGGCAGAGAGGATACTGAATGACGTAGAGGGTATCAAGTTCGTTTACTTCTCCCAGAAAGACGTGGTGAGGCACAAGCTTGTTCAGGAGATTGTGAAGGCATATGAAAGATACGAAAAACGATCTTCAGAAGAATAAGATTAAATCTGTCGCAGAATTCCTGAGGAAGCTTGCAGGCTTTAAACCTGCGAAGCAAAACGGAACAACTGTTCGATACAGCAGAAAAGACAAGCTGATCAGACTGTATTTCATATTCTTCTGCGGTTTTATATCCGCCCTTTCCATACAGACCAAATTCGGAGCCGAGGAACTGATCGGCGGGTTCCTGATCTCCAGCCTGCTGATGTTCATTCTGTACAGAGACATAATGAGATACAAACCTGCATATACGAAAAAATATAACATGTTGCTCCTGCTCGGACTTCTTCTGATCAGCACCCTGCTGATTGGGAGGCTTTTCGGCTATCTGATGTTCAGTCTTTCAAAAGGCCTCGAATACCAGTCTCTTGACAGCGCACTTTACGGGATACCCATAGCTGCAGGCGCAATGTTTGTTTCTCTGCTTTTTGACTTCCATACTGCCATCACTTTCTCTTTTACCGTCAGTCTTCTTACCGGACTCTGGCTACATGACGCTGCTTTTTCAGTGTATGCGTTTGTCGGGAGCATCACAGCAGCCTTCGGTGTTATACGCTGCAAGAAGAGATCGGAACTGCTGAAAGGCGGGGCTTACGTAATAGCTGCGAATGTTGTGGCCGTAATAATAATCCTGCTCTTCAAGGGGGATCTTTTTACCCTGAAAGCCCCGTCATCCATAATGTTTGCGGTGATTGGAGGGATGACTGTCGCTGCCCTGGTTTCACTGCTTCTGCCTCTCATTGAATATTTGTTCAAGGTTACAACTGACATCAGCCTCCTGGAACTGCTTGATCTGAACCAGCCCATAATGAAAAGTCTGATGGTTACCGCGCCCGGCACTTACCACCACAGCGTAATCGTTGGGAACCTCGTCGAATCTGCAGCAGAAGCGGTGGGAGCAAACCCTCTGCTTGCGAGAGTGAGTGCCTATTACCATGATATAGGAAAAATTAAAATGCCGGATTATTTCGTAGAAAACCAGGCCGGCTCGTCCAGCAGGCATGAGAAATTGACACCTCACATGAGCACCATGATAATCGTAAATCACGTAAAGGAGGGGATAGAACTCGCGAAACAGTATAAACTGCCCGAGCCTCTGCTTGAGATCATTGAACAGCACCATGGCAACATGCTTGTCACATACTTTTATCAGAAGGCAAAAGAGAGGGGCGACATCGTCGTGCCTGTCGAGGAGGACTACAAGTATCCCGGCCCAAAGCCTCAGACCAGGGTTGCTGCGCTTGTAATGATGGCAGATGCCGTAGAGGCCGCATCCAGAGTGCTCACCGAACCCACGCCGGCAAGGATTGCTTCTCTTGTAGACAAAATCATAAACCACATATTCCTTGAGGGACAGCTTGACGAGTGCGAACTTACACTGAAAGACATACATGAGATCAAGAAACGATTCACATATATCCTGACGGGAATTTTCCATAAAAGGATAGATTATCCGGGGTTCGATTTTTCGAATGAAAATTTATATAAGGAACCGGCAAAGGCTAATAAAGGCAGATCTTCGGAGAACGGCAGGACTGCTAAAGAAGGCTCTCAGCCTGCTCGGCCTCCACAGGGCTGAACTGAGCATCCTCTTTGTCAATGACAGGAGGATGAGAATGCTCAACCGTCAGCACCGTGGAATCGACAGGACTACCGACGTCCTCTCCTTCCCGCAATACGAAGAGAATATTCAAAACCCGGCATTAAACATTAAAAACTATGCTGTAGGAGATATCGTAATCAATCTCCACAAGGCAAAAAGACAGGCGGCAGAAAATGGGGTTACCCTGAATGATGAATTGAAGAGACTGATGATCCACGGACTGCTTCATCTTCTCGGGTATGACCACGAAAAGAACGCTCGTGACGGGAAAAAGATGCTCGCAAAGGAAAAAGAACTTTTCGATGCGTTATAGAATACTTAAAATCATACCGGAAAAATCCATATCAATTTTAATGAAGCAGGCCTGTGTACAGCAAAAACTTCCCGGCAGCTCCTTTGAAGGCGGTTATATATCCGGCATACCTGCAGGTTTACATTCTGCGCGAACGAATGAAATAATACACAAATCCTGCGTTGGAAAGGTTTTGATGCATACAGGCCTGCCTTATCCCAATCAAACAGATTTTTCTGCTTAATCGATCTTCCTTACTCCCCAACCCTCCTGACATCCGCTCCGAGTTTTTGCAGCTTCTCCTCCATTTTCTCATATCCCCTGTCGAGGTGGTATATCCTGTGTATAACAGTCTGTCCCTTGGCTGCAAGGGCAGCGACTATCAGAGAAGCACTCGCCCTTAAATCGGTTGCCATCAGCGGAGCCCCCCTCAGCCTTGAAATTCCCTTCACTGTGGCAGTGCTGCCTTCAACAGTGATATCCGCACCCATCCTCATCAGCTCGGCAACATGCATAAACCTATTCTCGAATATAGTCTCTTTGATAATGCTCGTACCGTCGGCAACACACATGAGAGACATGAACTGCGCCTGCATATCAGTCGGAAATCCGGGGTAAGCCATCGTCTTTAAGTCAGCAGCCTTTGGCCTCGAGGTCCCGTTCACCCTGACACTGTCCAGAAAGTTCTCGCACTTGATGCCGGTCTCTATCATTTTCATAATCGGGGCATCAAGATGCTCCGGCACACAGCCCTTTAAAGTTATTTCTCCGCCTGTAATAGCGGCAGCAGCCATAAAAGTTCCCGCCTCTATCCTGTCGGGTATAACCCGGTATTCGACAGGCCTTAATTCATCAACCCCTTCAATGATGACAACACTCTCCCCAGCGCCCTTCACCCTGCCTCCCATTGCAATCAAAGCATTGGCAAGATCCACAACCTCCGGCTCCCGTGCAGCATTCTCCAGCCGGGTTTCACCCCTTGCAAGACTTGCCGCCATCATCAGGTTTTCGGTACCCGTAACTGTGGGTGTATCCAGGTATATAGACGCCCCTTTAAGCCTCTTTGCCCTTGCGACTACATAACCTTCTTCCAGCGCTATTTCCGCGCCCATTCTTTCCAGACCCATCAGGTGCAGGTTAATCGGTCTTGCCCCTATCGCGCACCCCCCCGGCAGTGAGATTTTTGCCTTTCCGAACCTGGCGAGAAGAGGTCCAAGGGCAAGGATCGAAGCACGCATCGTTCTGACAAGATCATATGGAGCATCAAATACTTTTATTTTCTCAGTACTGATAAAAGCTTTATGCTTTTCATAGTGAAACCCTGCGCCGAGATGTGCAAGCAGCCTTCCCATGGTCACGACATCCCGTAGATTTGGCACTCTGTCAATCGTACAATTGCCCGAAGATAGAAGACAGGCAGCCATTATAGGCAAGGCGGCGTTCTTTGCTCCACCTACCTCAACCTCGCCCTTCAGCTTTTTTCCTCCCCTGATTATCAGCTTGTCCAAGTCGATCCCCCTTTAATACGACATTAAATCAATTATAATATTAAACAAACGGCATGTGGATATGGTAGATTTTTTCATAGGATTACATCCCGTCTTGCAGGCGCTTATTGCCACGCTCTTTACCTGGCTTATGACGGCCCTGGGCGCATCATTCGTTTTGGTAACCAAAAACATCGGCAGAAAAACGCTCGACGGTATGCTCGGTTTTGCCGGTGGCGTTATGATTGCCGCCTCTTTCTGGTCTCTGCTGGCTCCTGCAATTGAAATGTCGCAGGGAAAAGACGTGCCGGTATGGTTTCCGGCTGCCGCCGGCTTTATGGCCGGTGGACTATTCCTGAGCGCAATAGACAAGATATTGCCTCACCTTCATATCGGGTTCCCGATCGAGGAGGCCGAGGGGATTAACACTACATGGCGCCGCAGCACCCTGCTGATACTTGCTATAACATTACACAACATACCGGAGGGTCTGGCAGTGGGTGTCGCCTTCGGATCTCTTGCATCCGGAGTTTCCTCCGCTACCCTGGCCGGAGCTGTTGTTCTGGCTCTCGGCATCGGAATTCAGAATTTCCCTGAAGGGCTTGCCGTATCGATGCCCCTTAGGCGCGAGGGCATGTCAAAACTCAAGAGCTTCTGGTACGGACAGTTATCGGGAATCGTAGAACCTGTTGCGGGTGTGATCGGTGCTGCGGCAGTTATTCTTGCACAGCCTATTCTTCCCTATGCCCTGGGATTTGCCGCAGGAGCAATGATATTCGTCGTAGTTGAGGAGCTGGTACCCGAGTCGCAGCGGGGCAATAATACGGATATCGCAACGATGGGGACACTTATCGGGTTTGCAGTCATGATGATCCTCGATATTGCATTCGGTTAGTCCGTCAAATAAAATACCGCCTTTCATATTGCCCAAATAAAAACCGCTGGGCTATACTTTAGCGGGTAGTAAAAGGTTTTCCGGGAAATACTTGAAAATCTGATATGCCGTGATCTCATATTTAATATAAGGAGCAGGTTATGCCCTTTTTCGGTGAGCTTTTTGTAAGCGAGATACTGAAAAAACCCGTTCTCGACCCGAAGGGGGAGGACATCGGCAAGGTGAAAGACATAGTGGTTGTAAGGGGAGAACCCCTCCCTAAGGTATCCGCCCTGATTATCGAAAGAAAAAAAAAGGGCTTCCTTATGCCATGGGCTGATCTCAATATATTCAACAAGAGAATCATCTCATCGAACCAGTACCTGGAAAATCTTCATCCCTACGAGTTCGAAGAAAATGACCTTCTGATAGTAAGGGACATCCTTGACAAACAGATTGTCGATGCAAACGGGGCAAAGGTCGTGAGGGTAAATGATGTGAAGCTTGAAGGTTACAATTCAGAGGCCCTGCTTCTTGCAGTAGATGTGGGGATGAGAGGCATAATGCGTCGCCTCGGGGTCGAAAGGGGCGGAGAAGATATGATGAAGATTTTCAAGAAGCCTCTTTCGTACAATCTTATAAGCTGGAACTACATCCAGCCGCTCGAACCGAAACTTACAAAGATTTCTCTTACCGTTCCCCGGCAGATGGTATCTGAACTCCATCCGGCCGATATTGCAGAGATCATCAGCCAGGTTTCACATAAAGAGGGTGCATCCTTTTTCAAGGGTCTGGATATCTTAACCGCTGCTGAAGCCCTCTCTGAACTGCAACCTGATGTGCAGGCCGCTCTTATAACAGGTATGGATGCGGAAAAGGCAGCCGACATCATCGAAGAGATGCCGCCGGATGAGGCCGCTGATGTTCTTAGCGACCTGCCTGTAGATAAGGCAAAGGAGATACTCGAACATATCGAAAAAGAGGAGGCCGAGGACATACAGGAACTCCTTAATCATGAAGAGGATACCGCAGGCGGAATAATGACCAACAAGTTTATAGCTTATCCCCCGGATATGTCTGTAAGAGAAGCCATCGAAAATTTCAGGAAAGATGCGGAGGAAGTCGAGACAGTTTATTATATCTATATTGCCGATACTGATGAAAAGCTGATGGGAGTGGTTTCCCTGCGCGAGTTGCTTCTTGCATCCCACCATGCACAGCTTTCAGACATCATGGAAACTAAAATCAAGGCAGTCCCGCCCGACACCGATGAAATCGAGGTTGCTGAAATCATATCAAAATACAACCTGGTTGCGCTGCCGGTTGTGGACTCCGACGGCTATTTTCTGGGCATAGTCGCCGTTGACGATGTAATAGACAGGATATTGCCGCCCGCGGCGAAGCGCAGAAGGCGGAAGGTATGAGCCTGACCAAGAGGGTAGTAATCTTCCTGTCTATCATGGGACCCGGAATAATTACTGCCAATATCGACAACGACGCAAGCGGCATAACAACCTATTCTGTTGCCGGAGCGCGTTTCGGATATGCCCTGCTCTGGACATTGATTCCCACGACCGTTGCCCTCGTCGTAATACAGGAGATGGTTGCCAGAATGGGCGCCGTAACAGGCAAGGGCCTGTCGGACCTCATAAGGGAAAACTACGGGGTCAGGTCGACTTTTTATATGATGACGGTCCTTTTCATAGCTAACTTCGGGACTACTGTAGCAAACTTTGCAGGCTGGGCAGCCAGCATGGAGATTATAGGGCTCAGCAAATACATGATGGTGCCCCTTGGTGCTCTGATTATATGGATACTGGTTGTTAAAGGCAGCTACCGCTCTGTAGAGCGCATTCTTCTTGCAGCCTGCCTGCTTTACTTCGGTTATGTGCTCTCTGGCTTTATGGCAAAACCCGAATGGGGAGCTGTTTTCAAGAGCACCTTTGTACCGCAGTTGCAATGGGATTCCCAATACATTATTCTGAGCATCGCCATCGTCGGAACAACAATAACCCCCTGGATGCAGTTTTATCTGCAATCATCCATTGCGGAAAAGGGCATCACGAGGGAGGAATACAAAGCCACAAGGCTTGATGTGTTAATAGGCTGCAGCATAACCGACATCGTATCTTTTTTTATTATCGTCACCTGCGCAACAACCCTCTTTCCTTTCGGAATAAGGATTAATGAGGCTTCGGAGGCGGCTCTTGCCCTGAAGCCACTGGCAGGTCAGTATGCCTTTCTCATATTCGCGTTCAGTCTTGCAAACGCCGCCCTTCTTGGTGCGATCATAGTGCCACTTGCGACTTCCTACTACATTTGCGAAGCAATGGGATGGGAACGGGGGGTAAATAAAACCTTCAAAGAGGCACCGCAATTTATGGGCATATATACGTTTATGATAGTTACCGCTTCTCTGGTAATACTAATCCCCGGCGCTCCGCTCGTCTTCCTGATGATACTTTCGTCGGTCCTCAACGGATTGCTGCTTCCCTTTGTTCTCATTTATGCCCTTTCTCTGGTTAATAACAGGAAAATCATGGGTGATTATGTGAACCCTAAATTTTACAATGTCATTTCATGGGGCACAGTCGGTGCCATTGCCGTTCTTGCAATGCTATTTGTTGTGACTCTATTTTTCCCAAAGGGGGCCTGATATGGTTAAATCAATCGAATGGTCTGACGGAAAGGTGATAATGCTCGATCAGTCAAAGTTGCCTTTTGAGATCAGCTACATAGAATGCAAAGATTACAGGAAAGTGGCTGAAGGCATTAAAAAGCTCTGGATAAGGGGAGCGCCTGCCATCGGTATCGCGGCTGCAATGGGCATCGCACTCGGATCCCAGGAAATACGAGCAAGATCACATGAAGGATTCATGAAGTCCCTTGAATCCATATTCAGCGAAATGCTCGCCACAAGACCCACTGCAGTAAACATAAGATGGGCTGTTGAACGGATAAGGCGGGTGCTGATGCAGCAGAGTGATGAGCCGGTAAGCAGACTGAAGAGTATACTCATAGAAGAGGCAAAAGAGATACTTCGCGAGGATATAGAGGTGAACAGGGCGATAGGAAAATGGGGAGCCCGGTTCATTAAAAACGGTGACACTGTTCTGACCCACTGCAATGCAGGGGCACTGGCAACAGGTGGCTACGGTACTGCCACGGCTCCGATGCTAGTAGCAAAAGAGCAGGGGAAAAGTTTCCAGGTTATCGCTGATGAGACGAGGCCTGTTCTCCAGGGCGCCAGACTTACGGCATGGGAGCTTATGCAGGAGGATATCCCGGTAACCCTGATTCCCGACAGTGCAGCCGGTGCACTTATGCAGAGTGGAGAGATTAGTCTGGCTATAGTCGGCACCGACAGGACTGCAAGGAACGGGGATGTTGCAAACAAGATCGGGACGTATACCGTAGCCGTCCTTTGTAAAGAGAACAGAATACCCTTTTATGTCGCAGCTCCCCTCAGCAGTATCGACTTCTCCATTTCTTCAGGAAAGTTCATCCCCATCGAGGAGAGAAATCCTGAGGAAGTCACACACGTATTCGGCAAATGCCGCATTGCGCCTGTAGGTGTAAAAGCAAGGAACATTGCCTTCGATGTTACACCTCATAAATATGTAACTGCCATCATCACCGAAAAAGGCGTATTCAGACCCCGAGATCTGAAACTGCTCATGAAAAACAAGGCATGATAGGGCCACAGCACCGTCGCCCTTGACTTTGAAACTGGCGCTATCCTACCATTAAGGATGAATCTTGACGAAGTTTTCTCCCGTTATGAACCGGAGTTAAGGTTAGTTGAAGAAAGAATCAGGGACATTTTCAAGAGTCAGGTTTTTGCCATCCCCCTTATCGGAAATCATATCCTCGACGGCGGCGGTAAAAGATTAAGGCCGCTGGTCCTGCTGCTAAGTGCCGATCTGGCGGGATACAGCGGAGATGCACGTTTGACCCTGGCCGGCATTGTAGAATCAATACATACGGCATCCCTGTTGCATGATGATGTTGTAGACGGGGCAGAAGTACGCAGGGGGAAATCTCCGGCACACTCGCTGTGGGGGAATCAGATTGTGATACTCGTCGGCGATTTTCTCTACTCTAATGCTTTGAGGCTTGCCGTACTCCAGAAAAACCAGAGGATAATGGAAACCCTTTCCGGGGCTACAACCAGGATGACAGAAGCAGAAATACTTCAGCTTTCAAAGACAGCTGACCCTGAAATATCGGAAAGGGATTATATAGATATCATTTCCGGCAAGACCGCTGCTCTTATATCGGCAGCGTGCAGGATCGGCGCTATCCTAGGCTCTCTTCCTGAAGAAAAGGAGAACGCTCTTGCGCTTTTCGGCATGAAGATAGGAATTGCTTTCCAGATGGCGGACGATATACTCGATTATATGGCAGACGAGAGAGAACTCGGCAAACGCCTCGGAAAAGATCTTAAAGAAGGCAAGATAACTCTTCCCCTGATCAATCTGCTCAAGACTTGTTCGGAACCGGAACGAACAGAGACCAAAGACATTATCAAGACCGGCGCAAAGAAACGCGGACTCCAGAAAATTTTAAGGCTATTCAGAAAATACAATATCGTTGAGAACTCCATGGAGGAAGCAAGGGCGATAATATCGCTGGCAAAATCCGAACTCAGTATTTTTTCTGATTCGCGGGCAAGGAAAGCATTATTCGCTGTGGCTGACTATACCTTGCAAAGAAGAAAATAATGCATGCAATGGCCGAACTTGCGAAAAGAAGTGTTGAGACATACATAAGGGAATGCAGAATCATCGAACCTCCCGACCCGCTGCCTCCTGAAATGCAGGGGAAAGCCGGCGTATTTGTTAGTCTCAAACTACACGGGAAGCTGAGAGGATGCATTGGCACTTTCATGCCTTCATGCAAATCAATAGGTGAAGAGATTATGGCCAACGCAATATCGGCTGCAACCAGGGACCCGAGATTTGAACCTGTACAGGTTTCCGAACTGGATGAACTTTCATATTCTGTTGATGTTCTGACCTGTCCTGAAAAAGTGAATGATATAAGTGAACTCGACCCCCGGAGATACGGCGTAGTCGTCAGTAGCGGGTACAGGAGGGGACTCCTGCTGCCCGATTTGGAGGGAGTGGATTCTGTCGAGGAGCAATTAAGAATTACAAAGATGAAAGCAGGCATTTTGCCTGATGAAGATGCAGATATATTCAGATTTGAGGTGGTGCGTTATAAATGATTGAAATGCCGGCCAAAGGAAATATAAGGGATTACGGTCTGCCGTGGATACTGACTTATATCAACAGGCACAGGAAAACAGGCACTCTCGTCATAAAAACCATCACCCTTACCAAGAAGGTATATCTATCAAAAGGCGATGCCATTTTTGCTTCTTCTACTTATGAGGATGACCGGCTTGGCGAGATGCTCATAAAAGCTGGAAAGATCACATTGGAACAGTATGACAGTTCGGTGCAAATCCTGAAGAAGACTAACAAGAGGCTTGGAGCAATACTAGTTCAACTTGGCTATATAACTCCAAAAGACCTCTTCTGGGGTGTCAAATTTCAGGTTCGCGAGATTATCTGCAGCCTTTTCCTTCTCGAGGACGCGGACTATGAATTCGTTGAGGGAGAATTGCCCACTCAGGAAGTCATAACGCTGAAAATGAGCATGGGCAACCTCATCTACGAAGCTGTAAGGAGAATTGACAACTGGACCAGGATAAGAAGGGAAATGCCTCCTACGGACACGGTCCTCAGGCTTAGCAAGGATCCTGTGACACTGTTCCAGGATATAGAGCTCAGTCCACAGGACAGGAAGATGCTCTCCCTTGTCGACGGCGAGAAAACAATCAAAGAACTGGTAGACAGCGCCTGGATCGGTTCATTCGAGGGCATGAAGATTCTGTATGTCCTTTGGTCCATTGGTGTTGTCGAAGAACAAAAGAAAATTGCTGAAAGACCCGAAGAGGCGGAAGAGATGGTGGCGCTGGATGAAATTCTTCAGCCTGTTTCGCAGGATGAACACGCATTCCTTGGAAAAGTCGACGAAATCTACATGAATCTTGGAAGTTATGATGAGTACCGCCTGCTTGGGGTCGGGGAAGATGCTGACCTTGAAACGATCAAGAAAAATTACTACCGGCTGACAAGGGAATTCCATCCCGACAGGTCTTTTGGAGCATCTGATCCGTTACTCAAGGACAAACTGACATCCATATTCGATGCGTTGACTGACGCCTTCAATGATCTACAGACCGGCGCAGGTGCAGCTGAGCAGCAACCATCTGGCCGTAATTCAGCAGGAGCGGATGAGCTTTTCAGACGCGGTGTCGAAGAATTCAAAAAGGGAAATTTTAAGGAGGCCGGCGACTCCTTCAAATCAGCCTCTGATATCGAACCATTAAATGCAAAATACTGGAGCTATCTCGCCCTGTCTCTCACAAAAGTTCCCGAAAGACTGAAAGAGGCGCAAAATGCCCTGTGGCAGGCAATTAAGCTGGAACCGAACAACGCTGATCATTATGCCAACCTCGGCATGATCTATGTGAAGCAGGGCATGAAGAAGCCGGCTCTGGAACAGTTTCAGAGGGCCCTGGTTATAACTCCGGGGAATATCAAGGCAAAAAAGGCGCTGGAAAAACTGAGAGGTTAATTATTTCCTTTTATAAACACCGCTTTTACCGCCGCTTTTCTCTTTAAGCATAATGTCCGAGATGACAATATTCCTGTCAACAGACTTGCACATGTCATAGACAGTAAGGCAGGCGGCTGACACAGCAACAAGCGCTTCCATTTCAACTCCTGTGCGGCCTGATAGCCTAACCCTGGCCTCAATATCTATCCTCCCTGTTTTGCCGTCGAGTTTAAAGTCTATGCTCACCGAGGTAACGTTCAGGGGATGACACATCGGAATAAGTTCACTCGTTCTCTTGGCCGCCATTATGCCGGCGATACGGGCTGTGCTGAGCACATCGCCTTTGGGCATGTTGCCCTGCTGGATTAGCTTCATCGTGGCAGGTTTCATTGATACAGAACCTATAGCAAGTGCTTCCCTGCAAGTCTCCTGCTTTTGGGTTATATCGACCATCTTCGCCCTGCCTTCTTTATCAGTATGAGAAAGCTTTGCCATCGACCCTCCAGTATAAACTCAGCCTGAAATTATTCTGCTCAGGAACAAGTCCTGAAAATTGTGAAGACGCCATGATACGCAAGCTATAATTTTCAATTGATTATAACCCAAATCCGGCGATAAGTTGAAATTATATTCACACATTGTGAGCGGTACGTGTAGGGAATAAATATCATTGTAAGTTCTGGCACAGTTCTTCATGCCGACCGGCATTTCTATTCTGATCATTGTCCCTGTTGGTGAGTCAATGACCAAAATATAGAATGCCCTGAATCAAGATTTGGAGATTTAGAGACTTGAAAAACAGAATTTAATCCGATATCCTTGAATAAAGTGTAAAGTTACCTGCTATGCTGCTCGATTAATAATAAAAGGAGGAGAAAAATGGATTCTCAGAAGAAAATCGCACGGAGGAGTTTCATTAAATATCTGGGGGCGGGTGCAACAGCTGCAGTTCTGGGCAAAACTTCATTTGTTCATGCCCAAAAATCATCGGATGAACCAAAGAGTCCGGTTTACTTTGCATTGAATATGTCAAAGGTGGTCAACAGTGAGGAAAGCTTTAACCTCATGAAAAAAGTTGGCCCCCGGGTATGTATAACAACTGCTGCGCATCCGGGTTTTGTTGGTTTTCAGGCCAACTATCAGACAGGGATACTGCCCCTGGCAGGCCGCTATGGCGGTGGCAAGGTAAATATGGGAAAAGAGATGAGTCCTATACGGAACTACCAATATACGATGTGGAAAAGTTGGGAAGATCACGATGACTTCCACGAGAAATATTTTGACCAGGTGTTCGAACTCTGTTCAAGCTGTCTTTCCATGGTAGTAGAGGGACCATGGGAGCCGGTATACAGACTTGTAAAGGCAAAAATGCCGGCAGTGCGTTCAATGGGAGAAATTACCGAGCTTGCAAAGGATATACAGCAGCAGAAAGAGTTTATAAGATTCGCGACGCCAAACCGTTGCGTTGCCATAACTGAGCACACGGTATATCCGGGGAAAGAATCAGCATTCGAAAAAGGGATAGTGGAAACTCTCGATGCAATTTCAGATTCGACCGGGTTTCTGGGGTATATGGTTTTAAAACAGATAGGTGTTTGTGCTTTCGGAAGCTTCATGATGGACCCGGAATCGATGGTTCAGTCGATGCAGACACTCGGGGCAAATCCGCCGAAAAATCCCAAACCACTTTTTAAAACACCCGATGCGATGCCACATCCTCCGGAATATATTATCCATACCGAATGGGATGCACCTGAATTGGCTCAACTGGGCTTTGCAAAAGTCCTTGTAAATAACCGTATCAGAAAAATACACGATGAAGGTGTCATGGCAAATGTTATTAGAGGCCCCTATATCATGTTTTTCCAGCCCATGATGGAAGAACCCGGATGGCGTTCCATGATTACTTAGTGTCTGTCTAAAAGAATAAGATGCAGATATGAGGTTGGTGCCGAAGGCGGGACTCGAACCCGCACGGCCTTGCGACCACTAGACCCTGAACCTAGCGCGTCTGCCAGTTCCGCCACTTCGGCACACAGATATTATACGTTTACGACAAAAAAATTGCACCAGACATTCCTGTCAGAACCAAATTCTGCGTTTGAGAGGTTTTGATGCGGATATGCCTGCCTGATTACATTCAATTATATTTTTCTATCGATCATATGTCTGTCTGATATGCAGCTTTTTTGGATTGCACACACTATAATAGTTGATAAAAATGGATATAAATTATCTCCGGAGGATTTAAGCCATGAATAACAAATTGTCGGATATGATACAGTCAACATCGCTGCTGAGTCAGGTCGTGGGCGCAGAGAAGCTTTTTCTGTCAGGCCGGAGGAAACGGGGCGAAGATCTCGAAAGTGCCGTGAGGTTCTTTCTTGAGTTTCTGCACGGCTTCGAGAGCTTCGATTTCGACGGACCCTGTGTAACAGTTTTCGGGTCGGCGCGTTTTCAGGAGAGGCATCGCTATTATGAGCTTGCCCGCGAGCTCGGACGTGCGCTCGCCAATGCAGGCTATGCCGTCATGACAGGCGGTGGACCCGGGATTATGGAGGCGGCAAACCGTGGCGCCAAAGAGGGCGGCGGCCTGAGCCTCGGATGCAATATCACCCTTCCCTTTGAGCAAAAGCCGAACCCCTACCTCGACAAATTCATCGAGTTCGAGCATTTTTTTGTACGCAAGGTAATGCTCGTAAAGTACTCAACGGCCTTCGTTGTTATGCCCGGAGGCTTCGGGACTCTTGATGAGGCTTTCGAGGTGATCACCCTTGCCCAGACAGGAAAGCTTGAGCGCTTCCCTGTCGTTGGTATGGTCAGGGACTTCTGGGACCATCTCCGCCGTTTCATGAACGACACAATGCTGGCCGAGGGCACTATCAGCGGTGAGGACATGAATCTGATACACGGAGCAAACACGGTTGAAGACGCCATTCGGATTATACGCGGACTCTCGCGGGGAAATTTTTAGACTTTTGATTTATAACTTAATCCTCAAATTTGGCAACGTGTCCTGTTTCGTTGCACAAATTACTCTATTTTTTCTTGAAGATAAGATAATGTCCGTAATGATGCCAGCCAAGCGGTAATTTTGAACTCAAAATTACACAATGATCATAAAAGCAATCAGCCATCTCTTTTGACACTATCCCAGGATAAATATTGCAGATCCAGTCGAATCGACTATTCGGATCCACATAAATATCTGAGAAGCACATATCGACACCGATACCGGACAAGAAATTCTTTATCGCTTCAATGTCGAAACTGGCACAATGATCGGAGGGCGACATTAATCTATAAGCAGTATCATAAAACCCTCCAAAACGCGGGAAGGACAGATAGAGATATCCATCTTTTTTTAAAAGTCCGGCTATATGCATAAGAACTTCTTCCCAGTTATAACAGTGCTCCAGAACATGATGCCCAGTTATCAGGTCGAATCGTTTATCAGTCCGAAAAGATAGGATATTGCAATGTTTATAGGTTGATACTTTAAAAATTGAACCTCGCGGCTTATGAAACTCATCTATCCCAAAAAAACAAATACGATTGATATCAACACGTTGACGTTCAAAGAGAAAACGCCCGCTCTCTCCGAACATGCCGCATGTCTGTCCCGTACCGAAGTCGAGAAGATTTATCGTACCCCTCTGCTTCACAAGAAAACCTATCAAGGATATAAAAACGGAATCTATCATTTTGTCGAGGTAGGCAAGGTCAAATCGATTTATGAATTCAATAATATTATCCTCTTCGCAAACTAGAGGCATTTCTATATCAAAAGGAAAATCGATCGAAATGCAGTGTTGTCTTATGGATTTCTCATAGTCAGCGCATGAAATAGGCATAACGAGATTCAACTGATCTTCCAACGCAAGTATGTATTTCAACAAAATAAAAAAGGGATTAGATAAATTTCTCTTGTTCCTGAAAGCCGATTCGACAGCCGCTAAGCAGTTCATCGTATATTTTGAGCCTTTTTCCTGCGCCACGCATCCTCACCATGAAATAAAAACAGTTACTATCTTATTTTATGTTAAAAAAAGGTTTTTTGGGGAACTTATTCGCAAATTTAATACACGTAAAAATCGGCCTTATCAGATTTGTGATACGCTCTCAGGCAAGACAGGCTTAATGACCGTGTATATTTTTTTCGAAGACCTTTCTGAAGTGGAATCCGTAAATCGAAAAGGTTATCGCCAGAGGGAAAAGCCTGGGGCGCCTGAAGATAGTCCAGAAAAACAGCTTCCAGTACTGAAACCTCTCCTTGCCTGCTATTCCAAGGATTACCATCGATTTAAAAAGAGCGAAAAAATTATTCATATTTAAATGGAATATCTTTTTCTTCGGCGGCATATACTCCTTCAGGAAAGTTTTGACACGCCTGTAATAGTACTTTGGAGAATATAATGTTTCGAGAATATTTTTATAACCGCTGATAAGGACATCGTAGTTCATCCTGGGAATAAAATTGATCGAAAGATCCGTATTGTCGCCAGAGGTGTCTTTCAGAAGCCTGTTCTCCTTTTCGAGCCGCTCATAAAGGCGGGTACGGGGCAGGGCATTAAGCAGGCCGACCATTGCTGTCACGATGCCGCTGTTCTGGATAAACTTGATCTGACTATCAAAAATGGTAAGGGGATCGCTGTCGAATCCAACAATAAAACCTCCCTGGACCTCAAGCCCTGACTTCTGAATCTTCCTTACGCTTGCAAGAAGATCACGGTTGCTGTTCTGGAATTTGCTGCACTCGGTCAGGCTCTGTTCGTTCGGGGTCTCGATGCCGACAAATACTACGTCAAATCCCGCCTGCACCATCAAATCCATGAGTTCCTCATTATCGGAGAGTTCTATAGATGCCTGGGTTATAAAAGTAAAAGGATGCCTCCTCAACTTCATCCATCCGGCAACAGCAGGCAGTATCTCTTCCTTTAATTTTCTTTTGTTGCCTATAAAATTATCGTCAACAAAAAACACGCCCCCTCTGAATCCAGACGAATAGATGCGGTCCAGTTCCCTGATTACCTGTTCTTTGTCCTTGGTGCGCGGAACCCTGCCGCAGAGAAGCGTAATGTCACAAAATTCACAATTAAACGGACAGCCCCGCGAATACTGAATATTCAGCGTTGCATACTGCTTTATTTCGATAAGTTCCCACAGAGGCGCAGGTGTCATCTTTATATCCGCCCATTTATCAGATGCATAAATATGCTTCGGGGAGCCTTTCATCCAATCATTCAGGAACAGGGGCATCGTCACTTCTGCTTCATTCAATATGAGATAGTCCACATCGCTGAAATCTTCATATTCAGTAGTAAAAAGCGGGCCGCCGGCCGCTATTTGTACTCCAACGGCACGGCATCTCGATATGACCTCTCTTGCCGATTCCTTCTGGACAGCCATTGCACTGATCAGGACCAGGTCAGCCCAGAGGATAGCCTCATCTTCCAGGCCGCATACATTCATATCGACAAGCCTTTTTTCCCACTCAGCCGGAAGCATTGCTGCAACGGTCAAAAGCCCGAGCGGAGGACTGCTTGCCTTTTTTAAAATAAATTTCAGAGCGTTTCTGAAACTCCAGAAGGTATCGGGGAAATAAGGATACACGAGAAGGACTTTCACTTTGCTATTCCTGTCTTTTGCAGTTGATACAAGAAACTATCTCAAAATTCCTTTTCCCTATCGCTTCACTTCCGATCGTCATTCCCGCGCATCCGTCTTACGTATTGACGGAGGTAATCCATGCTTTTCAAGGCTTTAAATGGACCCCCGCTTTCGCGAGGGTGACAGACTCTTCGAATTACCTATTTTAAGATAGGTTCTAATCAGCAAAACCAAATGACCTTTGCACCTGCGCCAGTGCACATGTTTATAGTATACTCCCGTTTCTAATTTTTTTGGTAGCAGAAGCAGGCAACAACAGACTCATAACAGATGCAACATTATTTACATATGCCGCCTGAGCTCCCTTTGCTAAAGGGAGATGGTTCGACATCCGTCTTAAGTATTGACGGATCACCATGACAGATGTCATCCTTATCTTTATAGCCTGAGTCATCCTGAGCCTGTCGAAGGATGGCAAAGAACATTAAGGGAAGATCTTCTGATACATGATAAGTCAATTATGAGATCCTATATAACTATTAAAAACCTGTTGGTTCAAAACCCTGCCTAATGAAAAGGCTCAGGTTGTATTCACCGGAACTTTTCATTTAAAGGATCGAGCACCATATCCTGTACTTTTTGGCATATCTGCGCTGCGGTCTTTTCACGGAAATCGTCTGCGGTAAACGGCTCATGGATGATTACCCGCACGTCGATCCTCTTTTTGGCACATACCTTCTTTGCATTTGCCATTAAAGACTGCGGTTTGTTCCATGCAATTTCGGCATCATCCTTATAGTGGATAGTCACCGGCAGCAACGATACCCCCGGGTTAAGCTCTGCCACCTTGAATATACCCCTGTTGAAGGGCAGACGCTCATTGGTCCCGCCGGTCGTGCCCTGCGGAAAAACTGCCAGTATCTGATTTGAACAGCTCTCCGCAATCGTATTCAGCACTCTCAGCCGTTCACTCGATGAATCGCGCTTCAGAAAAATTACGCCCATAAGCCAGGCTATCTGGCCTATTACAGGATAATTTCTTACCTCCGCCTTGCTGACAAACACTGATCCGAACAAAGCGGATAGCAGAAAAATATCCAGGAAACTTTGATGGTTGGAAATAATAAGAATCCCTTTCCTTATGCCTCTGAATATATCATGATTTCTGGTCCTGACTACCCGGACGCGAAAGATCATGAGGCAGAGACTGGAATAAAACCGGACAAGCCGGGGGCCGACACTGAGCCGCCACCTGAAGAGAATAAAGAGTATCAGAAAATAGAAAGGCGCAAGGAAAATAGTGACAAACAAAAATAGTCCGCATTTTAAATAGAACCTGATGATATCCATATGCACTTATTATAGATGATAGCTATACCAATGCATGCTTTAAACGGACTTCATGTTTTGCTATAATTCAATAGTTAACTATTGATAAAAATAATACATGATTGCCATGATTAGAACCCATTTCAAAACAGTTAATTCCAGGAGTCCGTCACCCTCGCGAAAGCGGGGGTCCATTAACGCCTTGAAAAGCATTGATTACCTCCGTCAATACGTAAGACGGATACTCGGGAATGACGATCCGGAGCGAAACGATAGTGAAAAGGATTTTTGAGTTAGGTTCTGGTGCATTCAGGGATATAACCATATTGCGATTCTGAAAAGCTTTCTGTGGATATGCTTGATAAATATTTCGCTTGTTCGGTTTGTCAGATATGTCATCTGCCAGTCCGTCTTTGATGGATTGCAGGCGAATTTCAGAAAATACTTTAAAGGAGGTCTGTATGGATTCAAAGGAACTGAAGAAATTTCTTGCGGGACTCAGTATAGCCGGACTTCTCGCCGGGGTTAATATTCCTGATGCAGGCTTTGCAGCCGAAGGCAAAAGCGGCTGAGGAGGCAGTAAATCAGGTGCTGGAAGCACCCAGGAAGAAGTTGCTACTCCACAGCCCGATGCCGAGGATGGAGAAGATGCCGATACTGAAGACGGCAAGGAGGGTGAAGAGGAGGAGACTGCTCCAAAGCCCAAGGAAGCAGCACCCGGTGGTTGAGGAGGACGCAAATAACAGTGCAGTTGCACTGAAAAGACGAAACCCGAAGAAACCATCAATATATCAATGTACTTCTTAGGCGGGCGACGGTGACCTGCCCGCCTTAGAAGGTTTTTTGACCCCCAAAATACCTCTATTTCTAACCCTATCCCTCAATTGATAAAGGGGATATGAATATTTATCATGCTCATTTGCCAGCCAGTTGATCACGTCGATTCCCGCATTAGTGCGAAAACCTGCAAGATACCAAAAAGGGCGAACCCGGACAGCAAATCCGTGTATTATTTGAAAGATATGGTCTATAATATTTACCTGATAATTATCTTCTTATTTCAGGGAGGGCAAGATTATAAAAGTTCCTGACAGCAAGGGTTATTTCGGCATCTACGGAGGACGATTCGTGCCGGAGACCCTTGTCCCGGCACTTCAGGAACTTGAAGAAGCCTACCGCATATCCAGGAAAGATGAGGCCTTCCGGAAGGAACTCATATATCTGCGCAAGACATACATTGGCCGGCCAACTCCCCTTTACTATGCAAAGCGTCTTTCCGGACTTCTCGGGGGAGCGAGGATATATCTGAAGCGCGAAGATCTGGCGCATACGGGCGCACACAAGATAAACAACGCTGTCGGTCAGGTCCTGCTCGCAAAGAAAATGGGAAAGAAACGGGTCATCGCAGAGACGGGGGCCGGCCAGCACGGAGTTGCTACAGCGACCGGAGCCGCTCTCCTCGGTCTCGATTGTGAAATCTATATGGGCACGGAGGACATGAAGAGGCAGGCGCTGAATGTATTCAGGATGAGACTTATGGGAGCTAAAGTTACCGAGGTTCCTACGGGCTCAATGACGCTGAAGGACGCTATAAATGAAGCCCTGCGCGACTGGACAACAAATGTCAGGACAACTCATTATGTGCTTGGCACTGTTTTCGGACCACATCCATTCCCTCTCATTGTGAGGGATTTTCAATCCATCATCGGCAGGGAGACAAAAAAACAGATACTCGAAGCCGAAGGACGACTGCCTGATTATCTCATAGCATGTGTGGGCGGCGGGAGCAATGCAATGGGGCTCTTCTATGAATTCCTGAGAGATGATGGAGTCAGGATGATAGGTGTTGAGGCAGGAGGTGAAGGCATAGAAAGCGGTAAACACGCAGCGCGTTTTGCAGGCGGCTCTTTGGGCGTGTTTCAGGGCTGCAGGAGTTTCCTCCTTCAGGACGATGACGGCAATGTGCTCGGTACCCATTCAGTTTCAGCGGGTCTTGATTACGCTTCAATAGGACCGGAGCATCCGTTTCTCCGCGATGCCGGTCGTGTTCAGTACACTTATGCCACAGATGAAGAGGCACTGAACGCTTTCGGACTCCTGTCGAAGACTGAAGGTATTATACCCGCACTTGAGTCTGCGCATGCTGTAGCAGAGGTTTTAAAGCTTGCGCCTAACCTTCCCGCGCAAACTATTGCAATCGTAAACCTGTCAGGCCGTGGGGATAAGGATGTTGAGCATGTTGCAGAAATAAAGGGGCTCCAAACGTAATGACGAAAATATCAAATCTCTTCAGGAAACTGAAAAAAGAAGGCAAAAAGGCTTTTATTCCATACATAATGTCAGGAGACCCTTCTCTCGATAAGACAAAGGAGACCGTGCTTCTGTTCGAACAGTGCGGAGCCGATATTGTGGAGTTGGGCGTGCCGTTTTCTGACCCTTTGGCCGACGGACCCACAATCCAGCGCGCATCTGAAAGAGCCATAACTAACGGTGTTACTCTCAGGAAGGTTATCGGGCTTGTAAGTGAACTCAGGCAGGTTACAGACATTCCTCTGGTGCTGATGACCTATTTTAACCCTGTATTCAGGTACGGGATCGAAAACTTCGTAAAGGATGCGGTGCGCGCAGGAGTGGATGGCGTTATTATTCCTGACCTGCCTCCTGACGAAGCGGAAGATATCATGAAACTTTCGAAAGAATCCGGGCTTGACACCATATTTCTTCTCGCGCCCACGTCTACTGATAAAAGGATCAGGAAGGTGGCCGGCGCTTCAAGCGGTTTCATCTATTATGTATCGATAACCGGAATAACAGGTTCCGGCCTTCTGCTTGACGGCTCCATGGAAAAGCTGTTATCCGAAATAAGAAATTATACAGGCAAGCCTGTCGCTGTCGGGTTCGGGGTATCAAAACCTGAGGATGCTTCTGCAGTCGCAAAGGTCGGTGACGGTGTAATTGTGGGAAGTGCAATTGTAAAGATGCTTAATACAGACCCCGGAGGGCTTAAAGATTATCTGATGAGCCTGCGTTCGGCTATTAGGTGAAAGAGAGTTTAAAACGTGACCTGGTTTAAAAAAACAAAAGAGGTGAGAACAGATAAGAAGGGAAAGATACCTGAAGGCCTGTGGGTCAAATGTGATGGCTGCAGAGAGATTATATACAGGAAGGAAATTGAAAAAAATTTAAAGATATGCCCTAAATGCAACTATCACTTCAGGATCAGCGCCCGTGAACGTCTGAAGCTCCTCGTCGATGATGGAACCTTTGTCGAGATGGACGAAAACATCACTTCAGCAGACCCCATACATTTCAAGGACGTAGTCTCCTATAAGGACCGATTAAAGGAGTACCAGAAAAAGACCGGCCTTAAAGAAGCAGTCATTTCAGGCGACGCCCTGATAAAAGGCCATGCTGTGAGCCTTGTGCTTATGGACTTCTCCTTCATGGGCGGCAGTATGGGCTCTGTCGTCGGCGAAAAAATATCAAGGGCAGCTGAAAGATCTATAGAAAACAAGCAACCTTTTGTATCAATCGCCTCCTCGGGTGGCGCAAGGATGCAGGAGGGGATATTTTCACTTATGCAGATGGCCAAGGTATCGGCTGTCATAGGCAGAATAAAGGATAACGCTATACTCTATGTCTCGATTTTGTGCGACCCGACATTCGGCGGCGTAACCGCCAGTTTTGCCACCCTTGGAGATATTATCATAGCCGAGCCAAAAAGCCTGATTGGATTTGCAGGGCCAAGGGTAGTTGAGCAGACCATAAAACAACCTCTCCCGGACAACTTCCAGAGGGCCGACTTCCTTCTAGAACATGGTCTAATCGACATGGTCGTGGACAGGAAAAACATGAGGGAAACCCTTGCAGAACTTTTCGAACTCTTATCATGAGCTACAATGATATTGTTCGTTACCTTTATGACCTTCAGCTCCACGGCGTTAAATTCGGCCTCGACAACATAACGAGACTCGCTTCAGAACTCGGCAACCCCCAGGAATCGTTCCTGTCTGTACATATAGCAGGCACAAACGGCAAGGGTTCAACATCCGCAATGATCGCATCAATTCTACAGCATGCAGGATTGAAGACCGGCCTTTTTACGTCTCCTCATCTTTTAAGCTTCACTGAAAGGATCAGGGTCAACGGAGAGGAGATTGAGGAAGATGAGGTTATCAGGATTACGCAGGAAATTATGGAAGCCGCATCCAATCTCGGAGATTTTTCCCCGACATTCTTTGAGGCAGTAACTGCAATGGGCTTTCTGCATTTTGCGCGTAAAAACGTTGACATCGCGGTCATCGAAACAGGCATGGGCGGAAGACTCGATGCCACTAACATAGTCAGACCGATAGTATCTGTAATCACAAACATCGGATTCGACCACAGGGAGTTCCTCGGGAACACGCTCCGGGAGATAGCAGAGGAAAAGGCGGGCATTATAAAACAGGGCGTGCCGGTCGTTTCATCGTTTCATGAGCCTGAGGCTTCCGGGGTCATCGAAAAACGGGCAGCAGAAAAAAGCTCGGAGCTGTTTCTTTTCGGCAGGGATTTCTCCGGAACTTTGAAAAGAGCAGATATTTCCGGAATATGTTTCGATTACGAAGACAGCGGATCATCTCCGATCTTTGATATAGTTCTGCCTCTTGCAGGGGAGCACCAGATGCAGAACGCTTCTGTTGCCATTAAAGCGTTTGAATTGCTCCATGCGGGGGGGATGATCCCCACGGGATTCAACGCGGATTCTGTGAATCACGAATCTGTCATATACCCTGCTTGTATAAAAGAGGGGTTAAAAAATACTATATGGCCCGGCAGACTCGAATGTATAAACGAAGAACCCGCCGTATTCATTGATGGCGCCCACAATCCGGCTGCTGCTGAAGCTCTCGCAAATGCCCTGAAAAAAAGTTATATCGAAAAATATAAAAAGATTATAATTATACTCGGCGTTATGGATGACAAGGATATAAAAGGACTTATGACCCCCCTTCTGCCGCTTGCATCAGAATTGATATGCACATCTGCGGCCTGCGGCAGGGCAGCGACTCCTGAAAAGATAGCGGAGATCGCTGTGGCGTCAGGCTACCCTGCTGCGGGCATTGCACCAACCGTCAGAGAGGCGGTTGATATGGCTATGAGTTCAGCATCAGGTTATGCGTTAAATGCCTCAGGAACTGCTCGCAGGGATGGTGAACTTCCGGTGCTTATTCTTATTACCGGTTCTTTTTACGTTATTGGCGAAGCCAAAGAAATGTTCGGGCATAAGGGAGTGCTCCCTGGGATAAGGGAATGGCGTTAAAGACAATCGGAATTTCGACTGCTATCTTCCGTTTTATCTCAATAATTTTTATTATCACTATTCTGCACTTAATGTTAACGATGTCATGCTCTGCTGAAGATAAGACCGATATAGTATCTGAGAGCCTTGAATACAACCAGGAAACCTCCACATACACTGCAACAGGACAGGTCAAGCTTAAAAGAGATACCTCGCTCATCGAAGCCGACAAAATCATATACAACGAAAGCACATCCGAGGCTGAGGCAATTGGAAATGTTAAATTCACGGATACTGATGTCTTTATCACAGGAAGCAAAGCCGGGTTCAACATCGAAAGGAAAACGGGAAAGATCTATGACGCAGACGTATTCTTCAAAAAAGATAACTATCATATCTCGGGAAAAGTGCTCGAAAAAAAGGGGGAGAACTATTTCACAAGCCCCGCAGCGACCTTCACAACATGTGACGGGTCCTTACCCGACTGGAGCTTCAAAGGCAAAAAAATCGATATCATAGCCGGGGAAAGACTGAAGGCAAGGGATGTATCATTCCGCATGAAATGCCTTCCGGTTCTCTACACTCCATATCTGTACGCACCTATCCTGACAGAGAGACAAAGCGGCCTGCTCATGCCCGAGGTCGGTTACAGCGAGAAAAAAGGATTCCATCTAAACATTCCCATCTTCTGGGCATTCTCCGAAAATCGGGATATAACACTTGAGCTGGAGCATTATTCGAAAAGAGGTTATGGAGAAGGCATCGAGTTCAGATATCTGGAACCGGGAGATATCAGAGGCAAGTGGTGGCTATATCATATGAGGGACAGAGAACTGAACAAGGACTATGTTGAGATCAGAGGAGCGCACAATCAGATATCTGCGGAAAAAATCGGTGGATTTATAAGCGTTAATTACATAAATGAGAAGGACTTCTACCGTGAATTCAGACCGAATATCGAAACAAGGACGAACCGTTTTCTCGAATCGACAGCAGAAATCACAGCTCCCTTTTCGAACTCACGGGCTTATCTCCTGTCACAGTATTGGATTGACCTTAAGGATAATATGCCCGACCCTGCACAGAGACTTCCGGAGGCAGGCTATGTTCTGAATCCCTCAAAATTGGGCAGCGTCTGGCTTTCAGGCTCTGCGGCATTAGCGAATTTATGGAGCGATGAAGGAACAGGCGGACAGCGTTTTGATATCTTTCCGAAAATATTGCATTCCTTCGGAAAAGATATAGTAATTTCCCAGGCAGCCGGTCTCAGAGAAACGGCCTATTCTCTGAACAGAACCGATGATGACTCGCTTCATAGAGAATCTTTGGAATACTACATCGCAGCACATACGAGACTTATAAAAAAATACACATCATTCACGCATATAGCAGAGCCCACATTAAGCTATAATCTTATTCGAAATAACGAAAACGACCTCCCGGTTTTTGATTCTACGGAAAACTATAAAGAGACATCGGTGATGGAACTCGCCCTGCTCAACAGGTTCATGAACAGAAACGGCGAATTTATGGTTATAAGGGCTTCCCAGGGATACGATATGGACCTTGGTGACAGGCCATTCCTTCCCTTCAGGCTGGATTTGGCTTTAAAAAAGCCTCTGAGGCTACGCATGAATGCGGATTATAATGTCCATACAGGAAAAGTCGACAGCGTTAATTCAGACATCAATTTCAGAGTCTGGGATGTCAATGTTTCTGCCGGACAGAGATATAAAAGACTGGGCAACATAAAGAATTTTACAGGAGGACTCCAGGTACATCCCTTCAAGCCGTTATACCTTGAAAGCCGCATATGGTATGATGCCAACAAGAAGAAACCCCAGGAACTGGCCTTTATCATGAAATATCTCAGCCAGTGCTGGGGCATAAGCGTTGAGTACATAAAAAACCCTGATGACTTCCATATAAGAGTGCTGTTCGAACTGAAAGGGCTGGGTTTCAGAAATATTAAGGTTTAGACTGAAAACTCTTTATTAAATCGCCGACAATCCGCACCGCTTCTTCCAGAGATTTTCCTTCTGTTTCTATACTGAGTTCAGGATTGACCGGTTCCTCATAAGGCGCATTTATTCCGGGAACCGGCCAGCCCCTGCTTCCTTTCCTGTATATATCAATCGGGGCCTCACGGGTATCCTTCCTCCTGCTCTCCCTCAGAACGCAGATATCTACCGGACATTTAAGGTATATTTCCCCGTACCGGGGGATGAGTTTTCTGGCAAGCCCGCGCCATTTTCCGAGATTACCCGTTGCATCTATCACTACGTTGTGTCCAAGTTCAGTCAGCCTGACAGCCATATAAACGAGGGCCCTGTAAACGATATCCCTCTCAGCATCTGTATAGGAGGGCTCCGGTGTGACGATTTTCCTGAATTCGTCCATCCGAAGCAGGACAAACGAGGGATGATTTCTGATTACTTCATCAGCAAGGGTACTTTTGCCGCTTCCGGGCAGTCCCGTAATCCATAAAGCCAGGCCATTCATTAAAAGTAATTATACTTAAATCCAGTGTCAAGAATCATCATTGCGATGATCGAAGTGACACGGCAAGCACATAATTATTGCCAACGACGAGATTGCCGCGCTGCGCTCGCGATGTCAAAAGCAGAGTCTGTCATTGCGAGGAGCATAGCGACGTGGCAATCCCTCTTCTCCCTGGAAAACGACGAGATTGCGTCACTTACGTTCGCAATGACCCATTGAAGCTGGCCAACACTGCGAAAGAAATTTCTCCACACCTGTTGCATTCTGGTAAATTTAGATTATAATTAACTCAAATGATTATAATTAACTCAAATATGGAAGCTTGGGTGGGTTTCAACATATAGATTTTATCGACAAACTTTAAATAACATAGGGGGGTGGTAAAGCATATTATATGGTTTACCGTAAAACTTTAAAAAGGAGGTTATCGTGAAAATGAAGAGATTTTCGTGTTTATTCATTTTGATTGTATTCTTGCTGACTGCCGGTACGGCGCTGGCAGGCATACCTGTTCTGCCTGCGGATTACACTGGTTCCCGGACGACTCCTTCGACTTCCGGTGTAGGTGCGACAGGCGGTTATACAGAGGCTAATGGCGGATTCAAGATTTCATGGGAGATATCCTTCGACGGCACATTCTGGAATTATGAATACACTTTCAAGAACAAAAACGACACAACTCTCAGTCCTGATGCGAGCCACTGGATACTCGAAATAAGTCCTGAGGTACCTTTTTCGAATATATCCCAGTATATCTTCAATGCCAACGCCACTGTGGTCACCCCGCCGGGAGGGAACCCATGGCCTGCTGACCCGCTTTTCCCGAACCAGACACAGCAGGGCGCCAATGGCGGAAATCCCAATCTCGGCACAAATTTATATGGAATCAAATTCGATACAGCATCAAATGCAGTCAGTGGAGTCTATACATTTAAAAGTACTCAGCCGCCGATCTGGGGCGACTTCTACATAAAGTGAGGGTTGAACCCTGTTTCCACGGCGTGGAACACCGGCATAGGCACAAACCCGACAATTGCAACAACTGATTTTACCAACTGGATACCTACTCCGAACAGTGCTTTACTTATCACTCTCGACCCTCCAACCGACACAAACCCTGTGGGTACGGATCATACTGTCACAGCAACGATTCTTAATGCTCAGTCTCAGGGTGTGCAGGGCATTCTTGTAACTTTTACAGTTGTATCCGGGCCTAACTCCGGAGACACCGACACGGACACAACTGATACCAACGGTGAGGCAACCTTCACCTATACCGGTGATGGTGGCCCCGGCATCGATGTTATGCAGGCATGCTATACCGAAAACAGCGCTGAGGTATGCTCCCAGACTGTCACAAAAGTTTGGAACGTACCAACAACAGCAGATATACCTCTCACACCTTCGTATGATCTTAACCTCGTTGGTGAAGACCATACAGTCACCGCTACGGTTACTGACGGGGGAGTGCCTCAGGAAGATGTGGACGTAACCTTTACCGTTATTTCCGGGCCTAATGCCGGGGATAACGGAACAGACACGACTGACGCCAACGGTGAAGCAACATTTACATATACCGGCGACGGTGGTGTTGGAACGGATCTCATCCAGGCATGCTTCACACTCGGAAATGATCAGATTTGTTCCAATATAGTCCAGAAAGAATGGACAGAAGAAATCATTGAGGTAACTCCGCTCTTTGCCTCAAACCCGCTTCTGACAGACCATACCCTTACTGCTGTAGTAACTGACCTCAAGGGCAACCCTATTTCAGGGGTTGACGTAACCTTCACGATAACTGCCGGACCTAACGCCGGAGAAACCGATACCGTCACTACAGATGTAAATGGGGAAGCTACGTTTACATATACCGGTGACAGTGGTCCGGGGATGGATCAAATTCTTGCCTGCTTCACCAATACTGCCGGAGAGCAGGTATGCGAGGAGACTGCCTACAAGGAATGGGTTCCCGAGGTAGCCATACCGATACATGACAATTGGGGCAGATTCTTCATAGCTTCATTGCTTCTTGCATCCGGCTTATGGGGCCTTATGCGAAGGCGCAGATTTCAGCAAAAATAATACCTGTAACGCATTGCAGGGCGACTCTTTGAGTCGCCCTGTTCAGTCTTTTACAAAGCAAAACAGATCACTAAAACTTCTAAACTGTCCGCTATCCCCTTCCCTTTTTTCCATCTGCTATATATAATAAAATTCAATTTATTTAAGAATATGAGAGATAATGCTTGTTGGCTACAACACTAACATATCCTATAAGGGTGATGTATATCATGTCCAGACAGAGGATAGCGGACAGAGCAATCCTGTAATAGTCACCCTGCTCTATCAAAAAGGCGCCATCCTGGCATCGAGAAAAACCAGCTATGCCCAGATAATATCCGATCCCGACTTCGGGGAGAAGGTCCGAAGGATCATGATGATACAGCACAAGGGGATGATAAAAGAACTCCTTTCAGGCAAATATACCAGTGAATCCGGGGTAGAAAAGAAGAGAGAAGCCGCGGATGAAGAGAAAAAAGATGACGTGATACCGGAATCATCCGCGGAAGTTTCAGATAAAGAAGTTGCAGAAACCACAGACGAGCAGACTGAACAACCACAGGAGAAGATTGCAGAAAAAAATCCTTTAACAAAGAGTCTTGATGATGTTCTGCTGAACTACATTATGAAAAGGGGTAAATAGATGAATGCACTTATTGACAGGCCGGACCTGAATCTTCTGATGGAAAGGGCAAAAGAAATCAGGGTAGAGATACTCAGGATGCTGACAACTGCGGGATCGGGACATACAGGCGGCTCCCTGTCCGCAGCAGACATCGTTGCAGCCCTCTTCTTCTATAAGATGAGACACCGGCCCGATGATCCCAAATGGAAAGAAAGAGACAGGTTTATTCTCTCTAAAGGCCATGCTGCGCCGGTATTATATGCAGCGCTGGCCTTATCCGGATATTTTGATCCGGCCATGCTGAAAACACTGCGACAAATCAAAAGCCCTCTGCAGGGGCATCCGTGTTCAACAAAACTGCCCGGCGTCGAAATATCAACGGGGTCTCTGGGACAGGGACTCTCCATTGCCAACGGAATCGCAATGGGTCTCAAGCTCGACGGATTAGGTTCCAGGGTTTACTGCCTGCTTGGAGATGGCGAGACACAGGAGGGACAGGTCTGGGAGGCTGCAATGACTGCTTCACATTACAGACTCGATAACCTCTGCGCCCTGATCGATAATAACGGTCTTCAGATCGACGGTCACTGCTGCGATGTAATGTGTATCGAGCCGATTGTTGATAAATGGCAATCCTTCGGCTGGAATGTAATCGACATCAACGGCCATGACATGAAGGCAATCTCAGAGGCACTTGATCACGCGGAAACGGTCAAGGGAAAGCCTACAATGGTTGTGGCAAGAACAGTTAAGGGAAAGGGTGTCTCATTTTTTGAAGGCAAGGTTGAGTATCATGGACTTGCGCCTTCGCATGATGAACTCGAAATGGCACTGAAGGAGCTTGGAAAATAATGGGAGAAAGAACAGACAGGACATTGCAGGGCAAACCTGAACCAGCCATAAAGGCTGTAGCAACAAGGGACGCATACGGAAAGGCCCTTCTTGAACTCGGAGGGGAAAGGACCGATATAGTAGTACTCGACGCAGACCTTTCGGGTTCTACAAAGACGGGCAAATTCGCAAAGGCCTTTCCGGACAGGTTTTATAACCTCGGGGTATCCGAACAGGACCTCATCGGCACGGCAAGCGGCCTGTCACTTGCGGGAAAGCTGCCTTTTGCGTCGACTTTCGCCGTCTTCGAGACGGGTCGTGCATGGGAACAGATACGGCAGACCGTTTGTTATTCAAGGCTTAACGTCAAGCTGGTGGCGACGCACAGCGGCATTACCGTCGGCGAGGACGGGGCTTCACATCAGGCCATAGAGGATGTGGCCCTTATGAGGGTGCTGCCTAATATGACTGTCATCGTACCGGCTGACGGCAATGAAACACGGCAGGTCATTCGTGCCATGGGAGAACATCTGGGTCCTGTGTATGTGAGGCTCGGGAGGGCAAAGGTTCCGCAGGTTATGCCGGATGACTACGTTTTCAGGATCGGTAAGGCATATCCCTTCCATATCGGCAAAGATGTAAATATAATCGCTATGGGAATCATGGTATCGGCCGCGCTGGGTGCGGCAAATATGCTGAAGGAAAAAGGGATCGACGCCGGTGTAATCAATATGTCCACTGTCAAGCCGCTGGACACCCAAATATTGCTTGAGGCAGCCCGATCCTGCAGATTGCTCGTTACTGCGGAGGAGCATTCAGTTATTGGGGGCCTCGGCGGAGCGGTTAGTGAATTTACGGCGGAGCGTTATCCGGCCAGGGTTATCAGGATAGGGATAAGGGACGACTTCGGTTGCTCCGGACCTCCTGATGAGTTATTGAAGTTATACGGCCTTACCGCTGATAACATGGCAAAGACCATAATGGAATCACTATCTTGAAAGCAATGAACAATACGGATCGTTCACTGAATATATGATAAGCTTCGAAGAAGTATCAAAGCATTACGACACTCATACCGCTCTCAGAAAAATAACTTTTTCCGTGGAAAAAGGCGAGATGGTGTTCATCACAGGACCAAGCGGTTCCGGAAAATCAACACTCCTGAAGCTTATATATATGGCAGAAAGACCCGATGAGGGTAATATCAGGGTATCAGAGCTGGATACCAGCACAATAAGAGAATCTCAAATTCCCCTGCTAAGGAGAAATATTGGCGTGGTATTCCAGGATTTCAGGCTTCTGGGCAACAGGGATGTTTTTGAAAATGTGGCCCTTTCCCTCCGCATCAGAGGCGTTGAGGAAAAGGAGCTCAAGGCACGTGTCTTCGATGCACTGAAATGTGTCAACCTGAGACACAAGACCGAAAACTACCCTGATACGCTGTCGGGCGGCGAGCAGCAAAGAATTGCCATTGCGAGGGCGATAGTTTCCGACCCTATAATAATACTCGCCGACGAGCCCACCGGCAATGTTGATCCCGACGCATCCGCTGGAATAATCAGGACATTAAAAGATATTAATGCGAGAGGGTCGACCATTCTCATTGCCACGCACAACAGGGAGTTGTTCAGGAACACCGGCAGAAGGGTGCTGAAGCTCGACTTCGGAAATTATGTCGGGGAGGAACCCGGATAAATGGCCTTCTATTCATTCAAACTTGCAGGTCTCAGCCTGCTGCGCGAAAAATGGATAAACCTGCTCTCTGTCATAACTCTTGGGGCGGGCCTCCTGATTACAGCATTAACCCTGCTGTCCGTTTACAACGTCAATCTCGCAACACAGGCTCTTCCGGAAAAATTTTCGGTTATGCTTTATCTGAGGGACAATCTTCCTGAAACCGATGTTGATAAAATCATTGCAGTTGCAGAGAAAGAATATGCTGTTGAGAAGATAACTTTTATCCCCAGTCATAAGGCGCTTGCTGAACTCAGGGAAACTCTCAGGGATACGGCTTATATACTGGAAGGACTCGGAGAAAATCCCCTTCCCGACTCGATAGAGATCAAGCTGAAGAGCCATGCAGTCAACCCTGATACGGTTAAAAGGCTTACTGATAGTCTGAAAAAATTAGATGGTGTCAGCGAAATAGAGTACGGGGAAAAATTCCTATCGTCTATTTATTCTCTTCGCTTCGGCGTCGAGACCATGGGAATCGTATTAATTTTTATAATGTCGGTAGGCATGCTCTTCGTATGCTATACGACGGTGAAAATTCTTTTTTACCGCCGGGAAAGGGAGATAGAGACTTATAAGCTGCTCGGCGCAACAAAGAACTTCATCAGGGCTCCTTTTTTTATAGAGGGCGCATTGATAGGCTTATTAGGCGGGATTCTGAGTCTAGTTGGCATACTGTTGCTCTATTATCTGATAATACTTAAATTAAGCCTCGCATTCCCCATCTTTCATGGAATAGTCTTCCCGGTCCGTCTCTCTTTCTTTCTGCCGCTGGTCGGACTCTTCCTCGGCATCACCGGGGCCGCAATCGCAATCGGGAGAATCAGATATTAAACAGAATGCTATGCCGCAGAGAATAGATAAGGCCATCAATACTGTGGATATTCCATCCTTTGCAGGCAAATCTATGCGCTTTGCATTTTTCGGAGCGCTGCTGGTATTTACCTGCTTTGCGTTCAATTCTCTATGCCACGCTTCCAGCCCTCAGGATGAATACAAAAAAATCCAGAAAGAAATAAAAGCCCAGAAACAGAAGCTCGATGCTGCTAAAAAGCGTGAATCGTCAATTCTTGCAGACATCGAAAATACCAACAAGCAATTGAACAGGGTTGAACGGGATCTGAGAAAATACAGGAGCAACCTTGCAGTCAACGAGTCTAAGATAGCCGTGGTAGAGAGTGAAATTCTCAGCAATAAAAGCGCTATCGAAAAGATGAGGGAATGGATTAAGCGAAAACTGAGAGTGCTGCACAGGAATAGAATGAATACAGAGATAGTAATGCTTTTTCAGAGCGCTGAAGATATTTCGCACATGATGAGGGCTGGCAAATACCTACAGCTAATTGCCGAATATGAGCACGGGTTATTGAAAACGTATAAAGGCACCCTGGATACCCTGATCGAAAAGGAGAAGCAGCTCATATCCCTGAAGAATCAACTTATTGTGAACAGGGAGAAGGTCAGGAAAGAAGAAACCTCCCTTGCAGAGAAAAAATCGCAAAGACAGCATCTGCTGGCATCTGTAAAAAAGGAACAAAGCTCGCATGCGAGAATGCTCAGGGAGATGGAGGATTCCTCCCGTAAACTTCTGGATATTATACGCGAATCCGAGAGGGCCCAGAAGGAAAAGGAGGATACTTTTTCCGCAGGAAACTTCGCAAGTTTCAAAGGCAGGCTGCCATGGCCTGCTGACGGCAGGATAGCCATAAGTTACGGCTCACAGAAGGACCCCCAGTTCAACACCCCGATTTTCAGGAGCGGAACCTACATAGAATCCAGTAAAGATGCCGTTGCCAGGTCAGTTCATGCCGGCAAGGTGGTATTCGCAGAGTGGTTTAAGGGTTACGGCCAACTGGTCATCGTAAACCACGGAGACGGATACCATACACTGTATGGAAGTCTTTCCGAGATTTTTACGAAGGTTGGAGATATAATAAAAGGTAAGCAGGCAGTCGGACGGGTCGGTAGTTCCGGCATCGTAAACTCCACCGGTCTGTATTTTGAGCTCAGGTTCAGGGGAAAGCCTCTCGATCCGATTCAGTGGCTGCAGAAGAGATAATATATTGTTGGAGGAGAAACGAATGACGGGAAAGATGACTCACAAAAGGATAATTCTGATTGCCTTTCTCATCCTCACTGTTGCGTCGGCAGGTATTTTTGTCGGAAGATGGACGATAAATGCTATCGGTGCGGAAGCTGAAGGATATGAGGAACTCAAGGTTTTTACCGAAGCGCTTTCGCTGATAAGAAAAAACTATGTAGAGGATGTTAAACCGAAGGATCTGGTATACGGCGCTGTAAAGGGGATGCTTTCTTCACTTGATCCTCATTCCTCTTTTCTTACACCTGAGCAGTACAAGGAGATGCAGGTAGATACCCGGGGAGAATTCGGAGGCATAGGTATACAGATCGGTGTAAAAGAGGGCATGCTGACCGTGATAGCGCCCATAGAGGACACCCCTGCCTATAGGGCCGGAATAAAGGCAGGCGACAGGATAATCAAGATAAACAAGGATTTTACAAAGGATATGAGCCTGCACGATGCTGTCAGCAAAATGAGGGGGGCTCCTTCTACATCGGTCAGGATAACGATACTAAGGGAAGGATGGAAAGAAACCAGGGATTTCGTCATAAACCGTGAGATAATAAAGGTAAAGAGTGTCAGGTCAAAGCTGCTTGAAGACGGTGTCGGTTATATAAAGATAAACCAGTTCCAGGAGCAGACGGCTTCTGATCTGAGCGACCATATGAAAAAGCTTATGAAGGACAATATCAACTCACTTGTGCTTGATCTCAGAAATAATCCCGGCGGACTGCTGAACAGCGCTGTCGAAGTATCAGGACAGTTTCTGCCCGAGGGCAGACTTGTCGTTTTTATAAAAGATAAAAAGGGAGAAAAAGTTGAGTATAAAAGCAGAAACGGCAGTAATACCTCCTCCATTCCAATGGTAGTCCTTGTCAACCAGGGCAGTGCCAGCGCTTCGGAAATCGTAGCCGGTGCTTTAAAAGACTGGACCAGGGCCGTAATAATGGGAACGCAGACCTTCGGCAAGGGTTCTGTTCAGTCTGTAATCCCACTCACCGACAGTTCGGCATTGCGTCTCACGACAGCCCGTTACTATACACCAAAGGGCACTTCGATTCAGACAACCGGCATCACACCGGACATTATCGTAAAACCTGAAGTAAAAGACGGAGAAAAGGGGCACCCGGCTGTCAGGGAAAAAGATCTCGAAAGACACCTGAAGAACGGGGACGAGGATACCGATGAATTGCCTGTCGAGCCTGATGAGATGCTACCGATGGAACTGGATGAAAAGGAAGACGTACAGCTTCAGAGGGCCGTAGACCTTCTCAAATCATGGAAGGTTTTTAAGGAGCTTCCGAAGGCATCCTGAGGGAATATACCTTATATATTTACCAATGCCACGAATACTGTTTGATATCGAAACTGTCGGAAAGGAATTCGGAACTCTGGACAAGGCGTTTCAGGAGTACATGCTGCGCTATGCCGAGACTGAAGACGATAAAGCCGAAGTAAGAGACAGCCTCTCTTTTTATCCACTTACTGCGGAAATAGTGACAATAGGGATGATTGATCCCGATACGATGAAAGGACATGTATTCTTTCAGAATACAGGCAACCCTCTTCTTCCATTTGAAGAAGATAATATTCTCTACGAAACCGGAACGGAAAAAGAGATCATAGTTAAATTCTGGGATGTCATGAAGCGCTTTGATAAATTTATCACGTTTAATGGACGGGGTTTTGACTGCCCTTTCATTCTCGTCCGTTCCGCTGTGCATAAACTGAAGCCCTCAAGAGACCTTATGCCCAACAGATACAACGACACCCATATAGACCTGCTTGACCAGCTCTCTTTTTTCGGCGCCTCGCGCAGGAAATTCAGCCTCGATATGTGGTGCAGAACATTCGGCATCAGGAGTCCCAAGGAGGATGGAATCACAGGCTATGAGGTGAAAGACCTTTTCCGCAGGGGCAGATTTTTAGATATTGCACGGTATTGCGTCGGTGACCTGATAGCCACGAGAGAACTCTTCTTCTACTGGGAAAAATTTATTAAGTTCCCGCCGAGGTGGCACAGCGATACTCAGGGAAAGTAAATTTTCTGATGAGTCCTATTTATCTCTCAGTTCATTTAGCCAAAGCGCAATATAGGCCCTGACTTCATTTACCGAATCTTGATAGCTGCTTTCAAAAAGATCGAAAGAGTATTTGACTGAAGAGGGCTTGAGGAGCATGTATCCGTCTTCCGACCAGATAACACCTATGTCTCCGTCTCTTAATGGCCGTATCCTGTCTTTAACCCATTCCTCAAGCATTATGAATTCAACTGTATTATATTTGATAAGCCCAGGATATAGTGCGCCTATCTCCTCGAAAGAAGTCCCGTTTCTTGCAAGGTTCTGCAACTCGCTTGCAAGTTCTGTTTTTTCCTTTCTGTCTTCATCATAATTTACCGATAGTGATTCGACCACCGTTTTCCACGGCATCTCTTCCAGTTTCCGGTTAATCAATCCACTTATAATCAGAATTTTTTCCAGATACTCTTCTTCTGCGCTGCTGAGTCTGAATTTTTCAACAAGTTCGTACTTTTTTTGATCGTCAAACGATAAGTTTAATTTTTTTGCTTCATTCAAAAGGATCTGCTCGTTGATAAAATCATCATCTGCATTCCCGCTTTTCCAGACCAATTCTCTTACACCAATCTTTCCCGGTAATGAAACTGCATAATCATGGGTTTCCGTAATTGCCGCAACCTCAGCCTCATTTTTTTCAATAGGGGCAATTTCCATTTCTGAAACTGCCGGCGGCTGAAAGGGTTCATCTTCAGATGGCGTAACTGCATCATCAGTCAGGCCTTCACTGTCAGTTACCGGCCCGGGTGCAGCGTCTTGATTTTCTGAGGCAATTTCACTGAAGGCTGCACCGGTCTCACTAAATATTATTGGCGGCGGGACAATATTCTCATCCATACCGGCCTTTTCCGGAACCGAATTCATAGGATGTATAAGGGCCAGCAATATTTCCGACTCTTTTTTTACATATTTAATAAAAGGGCTGTCAGGATACCGCTGCCCGATCGCAGAGAATATTTTCTGAGCCTCTTCATGCGATCTTAACTGAATAAAAGACTTTCCGAGCCAGAACATTGCGGCATCTTCAGCAGAGCTGTTCGGGAACTCTTCCAGAAAAGTCCTGAACTCCTCGACAGCCCTCTCGGGCTGATAGGAAAGGTAATATTCATAACCCCTTTTAAAAAGCTCAAGCTCTCTGGATGATGCGTGCAGATCCCACGATGGAAGAAGCAGCATGGCCAGGATCGTGATAACTGTCAGCTTTGATTTATTCTTACAGAGGACTTGTCCCATAGCGTTTTCAGCCATTCATTGAATAATTTATCTCTCTTAATCTTGCGCAGCTTATCGGCAATCTCGTCCTTCACCTCATCAAGAGGCTTAAAGCTTTCGCCCACCCGCCTGACTGACCGGAGTATATATGCTCCTTCGCTGACCCATATCGGTTCACTCGTCTCTCCGTTCTGTAGCGAGAAAGCCGCCCTGTCAAGCTCCGGCACCATGGCTCCCCTCGCAAACTGCCCCAGCATACCGGCGTGGCTTTTCAGCGGTTCGTCGGAGTATTCATCTACAAGCCTTTCAAAACTATCGCCATCCTTCAGAAGCGCAGCGATTTTCAGGGCCTTCAGCTTCAGGTCTGTAATCTCTGTTACTGATGCCGCCTCTCCCAGTTTCAGGAAAATAGCCTTGATTTCTATTTTCTCGGGACTGCGCAGAAACATATCCATGTTTGAGCGATAGAACTCCACGATCTCTTCATTGGCTACTATAACTCTGGAATCAACATCATCCTCGATAAGTTTCGATACTATTATCCTTTCTCTCATCATTTTTCTGTATAAATCCGGGCTTATCCCATCCCCGGAAAGCAGACTCTCAAGATCTTCACCGGAAAAGCCGCTCTGCCTCACAGACTCCTCAATCATCATGTCCACTTCCCAATCTTCTGCAGCGATTCCTCTGCCTACAGCCTCCTGGAGCATTATCTTTTCCTCTATCATATTCTTCAGGAGTTGCATATCAATCTCTTCGGACTGCGCATAATCACTCATGCTTTTCGCAAAGATCCTGTAGTCCGCAACAGTAATCATATCGACTCCAACAGTAGCGATAATTCTGTCCACTACAAGAGTTTCAGACGCACAGGAAATTGCAGGGGAAGCTGCCGCAATGACAATGGCAAGAAACCAATGGATAAAGCGGGGCGTGAAGGTCATGAATTCAGCGCTGCAAAAAGCTTGTCGTATGTTCCCATAATATGTTCGGGGATCACCCTGACATCGTCGAAAACCGTCATAAAACTGGTGTCTCCAGCCCATCTTGGAACCATGTGAAGATGTATATGCTCCTCCATACCCGCACCTGCAATCCTGCCTATATTGACGCCGATGTTGTAGCCCTCCGGGGCAAAAGACTTCCCAATGCAATTGATCGCGTGCCTTGTGACCTTCATAATATCCAGCAATGTATTGTCAGGCAGACCGTCGAGCGTCGGAGCGTGCTGATAGGGCACGACCATAATATGACCGTTGTTGTATGGGTAACGGTTCATGATTATAAAAGCATCGGAACTCCTGAACAGAATAAGGTTCTCCCTGTCTCTATTCTGTTTGGGAAGTTCACAGAAAATACACCCCTGAGTCTTATCCGAAAGTATATAATCCATTCTCCAGGGGGCCCAAAGCACTTTCATAAGTCCTCCCTTTGCGGCGTATTATCAATATTTAACCACAGAGAGCACAGAGTAAAAAATTGCATTCTCTTTGGTTTGACTCCAGATTTTTGTATTATCCGCACTGATCAACTTTTATTTCCCTGCATCGTTTTCCAGCATTTCAAGCACTCTCTGTGCATCGGTCCAGGTCAGCCACTTGTCTCTTGGGTTCCTCATAAGATAGGCAGGGTGAAATGTAGGCATCAGGGGAATGCCTCTGTACTCCTGGAATCTGCCGCGAGCCGCCGTAATCTTCAATTTCATATCGCCCGTAAGGGTCATTGCAGATATCCGGCCCAGGGAGATTATAACGCGCGGATGTATTATATCAATCTGTCTTTCGAGGAAACCCACACATGACCCTATTTCATCGGCCTCAGGATCACGGTTAAGCGGAGGCCGGCATTTAACAATATTCGCAATATATACGTCCTCTCTCCCGAACCCCATTTTTTCTATAAGACGGGTAAGGAGCAAGCCCGCATCTCCAACGAAAGGTCTTGCCTGTATGTCCTCTTCCCTTCCCGGGGCCTCACCAACGAACATGAGTCCTGCATCGGGGTTCCCTTCTCCGAAAACTATATTAGTCCTCTTCTCCGAAAGCCTGCACTTTTTGCAGTCCCCGATTTCATCCCTCAGTGCCTTTAATGCACTGTCCTTGCTGCCGGCAGACTTTGTGGCTTCCTGAAGCCGCAGCGGCAGACGTTCAAACCCCAGCGCCTGACAGAACTCAAGGGCACTCTTGACATCATGCAGAAAATCCGCACTCGTGCCATGCTGACACGATGCCTCTGAATCCGTCACCTCTCCCCCCATTTCAGCTTTGTCCTCAGTATCTTATAGTAATCCCTCTCGCATGGTATGAAAATTTTGGCTCTGTGCAGGGACTTCTTGACCACAACGATATCTCCCTGCTTCAATGAAAAACCGACCTGACCGTCGAGCGTAAGAAAAACGTCCTCATTCTGAGACCTGAGAACTATTTCGACAAGGACATTGTCGGGAAGAACAATCGGTCTGTTCGTAAGCGTATGCGGACAAATCGGGGCCAGAACAATCGTGTTGAGGGTCGGATACAGGATAGGCCCTCCTGCCGAAAGGGCGTAAGCAGTAGATCCTGTCGGGGTAGAGACGATCAGCCCGTCCGCCTTGAAGGTTGCTACATAATTATGATCTATATAAGTCTCAAGGTCTATTATCCTTGCCAGTGCTCCCTTATTCACGACAACATCGTTAACAACCACATGTTCGGCAATGCATTCACTATGCCTCAGCACACAGGCCGTAAGCATTATCCGATCTTCCACCGTGCACTCGCCGGCAAGAACCTTTTCCAGGACCTCATACACCTCGTCTTTCTGGACAGCAGTAAGAAATCCGAGCCCTCCTATATTGACGCCGAGTATTGGTATTTCCTTATCCCCCACCAGCCTCGAAACGCTCAGCATTGTACCGTCTCCGCCCAGCACTATTATAAAATCAACGAGGGAAGGTATTTGGGAACGGGGAGTCCCTTCGCATTTTGTGAACGAGGCAGTCTCACTGTCAACATATACTTTGCAACCCTTTCGGGCCAGCCAGGGTAAAAGTTCTCTGACTATCACAGCAGGTTCCTGTTTGCCAGACTTACCGATTATTCCTATGTTTTTCATCGATCCCATAAACCGTTATATCCCTCTCTGTTTCGCCGGCAGCAACTATGCTAACCCTTATAGTATCATCGGGAAGCAGCCCTTCCAACTTCTCCGCCCACTCGATCACCGAGATGCCATGCCCGCCGATCTGCTCCCAAAAACCAATATCCTCAGCCTCGTCAAATGATTCTATCCTGTAAAGATCTACATGAATGAAAGGAGGCTCTGAGGCATATTCGGATATTATCGTATAACTTGCGCTCATTATTTCTCTCTCCATGATACCCAGTGCGCCCGCGATCCCTTTAACCATTGTAGTCTTTCCTGCTCCCAGCTCCCCGAAAAGACCCACAATATCTCCCGGCTTCAGGAGGCTCCCTATCCTGTAACCTATTTCCCGGGTATCCTCCGGCCCACTGCTCACATATTTTCTCATAACGGGTCATTATATCGGGAATTATGATGTTTTACCGAAAGCGCACTTAATAAACAAACATTAATCAAAACAAACCGATGAAGCCGCCCTGGCTTCCATTATAATTTTTATGATACCTGTATGAATGATATTTATCAGGACTGCAATGAGTACATTCGTCCGAAGTCCACAGATTGTCCTTTGGTACCCCGGCTGAAATAGCCTGCAGCATGTTCGCCATGGAAAGGTCTATGAAATATTTTCCACCGGAACTAATTCTATACTCTCCCTCTCCGGTAGCCTCCCGCACGGCGTTTCCAACTTCAACACCGACTTCGTAGCAGTCCCTTTTGATGCTTGGACCCAGCGCAATCAGTATATCCTGGGGGCATGAACCGAAATGATTGGTCATTACCTTAATGGTCTTTTTTATTATTTGGGCAGCGGTTCCTCTCCAGCCTGCATGTACAACCCCTGCTGTAAATCTCCTTTTATCGAAAAGCAGAACCGGCACACAGTCTGCAACCCTGACACCAATTAATATCCCGTGGGCCCTCGTCACAACCGCATCCGCAGCAATGTCTTTGTCATCCTCTCCAAGAACAAGAACTCTGTCCGTATGTTTCTGTAAAGGCATATATATCTCTTCCTTATTTATAGACATAACCGAGCTTATCTTATCTATATCAGACCCCAATGACTTTCCTGTAAAAAAAGCCCTTGCATAACCGTTAAATATATCAGGCCAGATCATTTGATCCATTCGAACTACCTCTTCAGACAATGGAAAGCCGCCGGTATTTTTTCTATTATATCCGTTGCAATCAAACAATTCTCACCTTTTTCCTCTGCGGCAATATCTCCTGCAAGACCGTGCATATAAACGCCGAGCAAGCAGGCAGTACAGGAATCCCCCGTCTGGCTGAGAAAACCCGCTATCATACCGGTCAGAACATCTCCTGCGCCGGCAGTAGCCATTCCCGGATTGCCGGTTGAATTAACAAAAGACCCCGACCCGGGCGTTGTGACAATAGTCGGCACTCCCTTCAGCACGAGGTACGTTCCCGTATCCTCTGTAAATGATATCGCACTGCTGATTCTGTCTTCCTCTATGGAATTCAAAATATTTGTCTGCCCTCCTTTTGATGCAGACAGAGTTTTTCCCAAAGGCTTACCTTCAGAGGATAAATGCAGCAACAGCCTTGCCATCTCACCCGGATGGGGCGTCATAATAACCGGAGTCTTTGCCCGGCGAAACAGCCCGCAATCGCCTCTAATGGAATTGATTCCGTCTGCGTCAATGATTAATGGAACCGGTGAATCCCCTATTATAGCCTTCATCAATTTACTGGTGCCGGAACTATCTCCAATGCCGGGTCCGATCGCAAGCAGATCAGCTGATTTCTTGAGAAATGCAAGGATTTCATCCGAAGCCTTCCGTGAAAGCATGCCGTCACCCTTATCAGGAAGAGGCAATATCATCTCCTCGGTCACCATTGCCTGAAAAATTCCTGAAAGAGATTCAGGAACTCCAATCGTGACAAGGCCTGCTCCGGTTCTCATGCATGCCTTTGCAGCCATTAACGCAGCACCGGTCTTTCCTCTTGAGCCCGCAACAATCAGCACATGGCCGTAATTGCCCTTATGGGAATATTTCCGCCTGACAGGGATTAATGACGATATATGCTCTTTTTCGAGCAACTCAACAGAAAGGGCCTCCGATTCGAGCAACTTCCGTGGAAAGCCTATATCAGCAACATAGAGAAAACCGGCATAACCGGCGCCCGGAAACAGATAATGGCCCCTTTTAGGAAGGCCAAAGGTCACCGTGCATTCGCATCGTACCGCTTCTCCCAGCACCTGTCCGTTGTCAGATGAGATTCCGGATGGTATATCTACAGAAACAATCGGCAAATGTGACTCATTAAGCGCCCGTATAACATCGCAAAGTCTTCCGCTGACTTTCTTGTTTAATCCGGTGCCAAGGAGTGCATCGACAATAACGGAATGTCTGCTGAAGACAGAGGAAGCATCATCTATAAATTCTTCTGCTGGCCGTATACGCAGTCCGCATTCGGCAGCAGCCCTGTATTGAACAAGCGCATCTGCCCTTAACTCTTCCGGATTTGAAGTAAGAAAAACCTGAACATCCCAGCCTTCGTTATGGAGGTTCCTTGCAGCAACCATACCGTCCCCACCGTTATTGCCGCTTCCGCATATCACAAACACCTTTTTCCGACCGTACCGTTCCTTTATGACGGATACAACTGCGAGGCCCGCCCTTTCCATAAGAACCAGAGACGGGATATGAAATTCCACGATGGTCCTTCTGTCAATCTCCCGCATCTCCGAACTTTTTACAATTTTCATTACCTTCACACCTCTAGCCCTATTTGAAGAAATCTGCTCATCACATATGGAATACAAACTTATAATGAAGAATTATAGCATTGCTTTAAGAATTATTCCTATCTGCATATGAAATTTGAGTTTATTCGTTTGACAAAATCCGGAGTAAAGTGTTAAAAAATACGATGCCGCCACCTGTAAAAAAGAGGCAGCGCATTGGTGAGCTGCTTGTCGAACATGGACTTATAACCAGCAATCATCTCAAGGATGCCCTGAAAAAGCAGGCCCAGACAGGAGGACATCTGGGATCAATCCTGGTGGAAATAGGCGTTATAACAAACGATGACCTCCTCAGTTTCCTAAGCAGGCAACTGGGGATACCGTCCGCCAATCTGTTTAAACTTGATATACCACCCGAAGTACTCAAACTGATGCCGTTTGAAAAGATCAGCGCCATGAAGGTCTTGCCTATCCATATCGATGAGAATTCGGTCACACTCGCGATGGTAAACCCCCGCGACATGCTATCGATCCGGGATATAGAATTTTCACTTGGAAAGAAAGTCAATCCGGTTGTAGTTCCCTCCGCGCAGATGGAAGTTGCTATTCAGAGTCTTTTGTCGCAACCCAATGTCGGTCTTGCCGGCGAGACTCTTGAACAGGAGACCCACAGGACTGAAGCAAAAAAAGCCCCGCCCCTTTTATCCCTACTCAGGTATCTGGCATCTTCAACTGCCGATGACATGCTGCTGACTGCAGGCGTTGCGCCTTCCATAAAATTTGGCAACAACATAAAGAGAGCGTCAATGGCTGCTCTTACACCCAGTGATTGCGAGCGGTATGCAAGAGAACTCGTATCCGAAAAAGACTGGGAAGCATTTCTGCGGAATGGGGATCATGATCTCGCAGTCACCTTCTCTGAGTTCGGCCGCTTCAGGGTAAATTTATACAGACAGAGAAGTTCTGTATCGATAACCATACGGCACATAACCGACATCCTTCCGTCATTTGAAGAACTTGGACTGCCCGAATGGATAATGGAATACGCTTTGATGCCGCAGGGCATCATTCTCATATCAGGTCCTGCCGGCCATGGCAAAACAACAACGCTCGCTGCCATTGTAGACGTGATCAATACAAACAGGAGATGCAACATCGTCACCCTGGAAGACCCTATCGAGTATCTCCACAAACACAAAAAGAGCAACGTAAATCAAAGGGATATCGGCATCGACACGAAATCATTTTATGAAGGTCTGAAACATGTTTTCAGGCAGGACCCGGACGTCATAGTAGTAGGAGAGATGAGGGATGCCGACAGTTTTGCCATTGCATTACAGGCGGCTGATACAGGTCACCTCGTAATCTCAACTGTTCATGCAAGCACGGCTGCATCGACGATAGAGAGGATTATCAACATCTTTCCGCCAGACCAGCAGGGGCTCATCAGAACCCGGATAGCCGACAATCTTCTGTTTGTGATGTCCCAAAGGCTAGTACCCATGAAAAAGGGCGAAGAGAGAGTGCTTGCCTTTGAAAAAATTGTAAACAGTGTGAGTGTAAAGAACCTTATCAGGGAAAGCAAAACGCATCAGATAAAAGCTCAGATGCTTACCGGAAGTGATGAATATTCATCACTGGAGTCTTCTCTCGCCAGATTATACCTTTCAGGGCTGATTACATTTGAAAACGGGCTTACCTTCGCAGAGAACAAGCAGTTCTACAAAGACCTCACAAAGAGTGCCTGACCAGCCGGAAGCTTTTCAATTATCATAAAATCGCTTGTCTTCTCTCTTTTGAAAATATTAAACTATAAATTCGGAAAGGGTAACTACTTGCAGGAAACGAAGAAAAAGACATTCATAGACAAAATCTGGGATTCGCTTGCATCCGTTAAGCTTGCAATCATCATCTTTGCGGTCATTTCTCTGACATCCATTGTCGGAACGGTTCTGGAACAGAGAGCAGAGCCTGCGAGAAATATCCTGATCCTGTCAAAGCTCTTCGGTGAGTCAGCCGCTCCTTTGCTGTATTCCATATTTGATAATCTCGGCTTTATGAATATGTACAGATCCTGGTGGTTTACCGGCTTATTGGTTATTTTTTCTATAAATCTTATCATCTGTTCACTGGACAGGCTGCCGAGGATATGGAAACTGGTCAGAGAACCTGTCAACCCGATGTCTGAAGACCAACTCAGAAAGTTTTTCATTACAAGAGAGAAAGTGCTGAAGGGTAAACCGGACGATGTCAGGGACTTTGTAAAAGATGCCCTGAAGTCTGCACGCTTCGACTGTGCAGAGGCAAAGGAAGAGAATGGATACCAGTTCTATACCCAGAAAGGAGCATACAGCAGGCTGGGTGTATATTTAACCCACTTCAGCATACTTGTCATTCTGCTCGGAGCAGTTATAGGCATTCGTTTCGGGTTCAAGGGTTACCTGAACCTGCCTGAAGGGGCCGTTTCAAACGTGGCGATCTCAAATGCCGACAGAGAGATTCCGTTGGGTTTTTATATCAGGTGCGATAACTTCGAGGTAGAGTTCTACGGTAATTCAGACATGCCCAGGGAATACAGGAGCTGGCTTACGATTATAAAGGATGACAGGGAGGTTTTGCAGAAGTCTATCGTTGTAAACGATCCGCTTACATATGAAGGAATAACATTTTATCAGTCGAGCTACGGACTCGTCCCCGGATCTCTCGACAGGGGTATTTTCATTTTTAATGTCGTCTCACGGGATGGAAAGGCATCAACCCTCAATCTGCGTTTGGGTGACACCTTTCATCTGCCTGAATCGGATATCTCCGGGAAGATTATTGATTTCAGCCCGGCCCTTAAATTTGACTCGCACGGCCACGCTGTTACATACGCAAACCAGATGAACAACCCCGCCGCGCTGATCCAGTTTTCGGCCGGAGGAAGCCCCAAATTTTCCGGCTGGATATTAAAACGGCATCCGGAAACCTGGCAGCTGCCGGAAGGGGGCAGAGTTGAATTCATGGATTATTGGGGCGTCGAGTATACAGGTATGCAGGTAAGAAAAGATCCGGGCGTATGGATCGTCTATCTTGGATGCATTGCCATGAGCCTGGGCCTCTTTATTGCTCTCTTCCTTAGCCACAGGAAAATATGGGTTAAATTGATCGAAGATAAAAACAGCACAAGGGTTATCATCGGCGCAACAACAAACAAGAACAGGTCAGCTTTTGAGAGGAAAATAGACGGCATAATCTCCGTACTCTCCAAAAAGCAGGCAGGAGGCAAATAAATGGACAGTTCCTTCTTCTTCGGTTTATCGACCATGGCCTATATAGGTGCCATGATGATCTATATCACATACGTCTTCTTTAAAAAAGAACAGATCGGCATCTTCGCCACCACCGTAACAATTTTCGGATTTATAGCGCATACCCTGGCTATTGGCATGAGATGGAAGGAGTTTGCGGATTTAAGCGGGTTGGGTTTTATGCGTTCAGCTCCTATGACAAACCTCTACGAGTCGCTCACATTTTTTGTATGGTGCCTTATTCTTGCATATCTTATTGTTGAATTCAGGTTCAGGAACAGGTCATTCGGAGCTTTTATCACACCAATTGCCGGACTTGCACTGGCATTTATAGACCTTACAGGGATCTCAAAGGAAATTCAGCCGCTCGTTCCGGCGTTGAAGAGCAACTGGCTTCTGGCACATGTGACGATGAGTTTTATAGCGTATGCCGCTTTTTCAGTTTCATTCAGTACCGCTATTATGTATCTCATGATGCAAACGGAAAAGAAAAATGAGCCCGCATACATATTCTGGACCTTTATATTTGGCATCTTTACGGTCCTTTTTATCACAATGGGGATAGATTTTATGACATTTCAGGTAAAGGTCAGGCCGGAAATATTTATTCACAGCTACTTGTTCAGAACCTCCTTTCTGAATCCGTCCGTTATTATCAAGATCATCAGTTGGGCGTTGACTGGGGCCTTATTATTTTTGATCTGGAGATACGGATATATTTTCAGGAGACTTCTGGTGAAGTTTAGTATCACCCCTGAAATGCTCGACGAAATCACCTATAAAAGCATCGCTGTCGGCTTTCCGATATTCACGCTGGGCGGACTAATATTTGGTGCTATCTGGGCTAACAAGGCCTGGGGGGTTTACTGGAGCTGGGATCCCAAAGAGACCTGGTCCCTGATAACCTGGTTCATTTATGCCTTTTATCTGCATGGACGAATGGTTCGTGGATGGAGAGGCAGAAAGGTCGCAATCGTTGCAATAATCGGGTTTACGGCGGTAATATTTACCTATCTCGGCGTCAACCTGCTGCTGTCCGGACTTCATGCATACGGCTCAAGATAAGGGCTAAATCGGGCTTGACTCAGCTGAAAAGCTTTCCCCAAAATAGTGATTCATGAGGGCTTTGGTAACAGGTGCTACAGGCTTCATCGGAAGCCATTTATGCGAGGAACTGGTCAGGAGAGGTTATGACGTAACCTGCCTTGTAAGAAAAACCTCAAACCTCAAATGGATCGAAAGTCTGAAGCTGAGACTGATTCATGGTGACTGCAGCGAAAAAGCCTCTCTTGCTGATGCAGTGGATGGGGTTGATTACATCTTCCATCTTGCGGGTCTCACAAAAGCAACCTCGAAGGATGACTTTTTTTCAGTTAATGCAAAAGGCACCGAAAATCTTATCAGCGTTGCAGCCAGGAAATCGCCTGAACTGAAGAGATTCATTCTTGTAAGCAGCCTCGCTGCCGCCGGACCCTGCGTATCCGGTCCTGTCCGTGAAGATTCACCAGCCCGTCCGGTATCAGATTACGGAAAGAGCAAACTCGAGGGCGAAAAGGCAGTTATGGCTTTCAGGGACGTAATTCCGGTAACAATAATCAGGCCACCGGCAGTTTACGGACCGCGCGACAGGGATATGCTTGTGCTGTTCAGGATGATTAAAAAAGGTATTTTTTTTGATCTTGGTAAATGTTATTATTCAATGCTGTACGTAGATGACCTGGTTCGGGGTATAATAGTATGCGCCGAGGACAAGAAAGCCGAGGGGAAAGTATATTTTCTTTCTCACGACAGGGTCGTAACCGGAGAAGAGATCGCAAGGGAGATATGTTCGGCCCTCGATGCAAAGGCAGTGCCGCTGAAAATTCCGAAATTCGCTATGCCTTTTTTCGCTTTTCTGGGAGAAAAGATGAACAAACAGGGTATAATTAACCGCGACAGGATAAAAGATTTCAGGCATTCTCACTGGATATGCGATGCCGAAAAGGTGTGCCGGGAAACAGGTTTCATACCGCAGATTGATTTAAAGGAAGGGATTAAATGGACAGCAGACTGGTACAGGATACACAGATGGCTGTAAAAAAACCGACGGACATTTTTGAGAAATGCCTTAAATTTGACAAAGCAAGGATCCTCATGTCCGCAGGATTATATCCTTTCTTCAGAACCATAGAAAGCGCTCAGGACCCCGAGATCACCATGAGCGGTCGCAGGATGATCATGGTAGGATCCAATAATTATCTCGGTCTTACCAGTCATCCAAAGGTTAAGGAAGCTGCAATCGAGGCCATAAAGAAATACGGCACCGGATGCGCCGGCTCACGGTTTCTGAACGGTACCCTTGATATCCATGTAAAGCTCGAGGAAAAGCTGGCCCGTTTTATGAGGAAGGAAGCCGCGCTTATCTTTTCGACGGGTTTCCAGGTAAATCTGGGAGCAATATCCGCACTGGTGGGAAAAGATGACGTCGTCGTCATCGACAAGATGGACCACGCAAGCATTATAGACGGATGCAGGCTGTCCTTCGGTGAAATAAGAAAGTTCAGGCATAATGACATGGCTGATCTGGAGAGGGTTCTGAAAGAATATGAAGAGAAGGACAAACTTATCGTTGTGGACGGCGTCTTCAGCATGGAAGGCGATATTGCAAAACTGCCTGAGATTCTCAGTCTTGCAGGGAAATACGGCGCCCGGCTCATGGTCGATGACGCACACGGCATCGGTGTGCTTGGAAAGAACGGACGGGGTACTGCAGAACACTTTGGGGTTGAGGACGAAGTCGATCTTATTATGGGCACTTACAGCAAGTCTCTGGCCTCAATCGGGGGTTTCATCGCAGGGTCCGAAGAGGTAATACATTATATCAAGCACCTCGCGCGGTCATTAATCTTCAGTGCAAGCCCGCCGCCTGCCTCTGTTGCTTCTGTAAGCGCTGCAATAGACATAATCGAGAACGAACCCGAGAGAAGAGAAAGCCTGTGGAGAAACACAAAAAAGATGCTCAATGGATTCAAAAGCCTCGGGTTCAAGGTGGGACACAGCGAGACCCCGATAATTCCTGTCGTGGTCGGAGAAGATGAAAAGGCCTTCAAAATGGCGGTTATGCTCCAGGACGAAGGTGTTTTCGCAAATGTAGCTGTAACCCCTGCTGTGCCTAATGGAATGGCTCTCATCCGGACCAGTTATATGGCAACCCACAGGGATGAACATCTTGATATCGTGCTCAATGCATTCGAAAAGGTCGGCAAGAAACTGGGCCTTATCGGATGATTGATGTTGTCGAGGTTCTATCAAAAAGAGACCTCAGTGACTTTATAAAGCTACCCTCCCTAATCTATCCAAAAAGCTCGTTATATGTTCCTCCCCTTGCAAGTGAAGCCGGAAAACAGTTCTCATCCAAAAATCCTTTTTTCCAGCACTCTGCAGTCAGATTTTTTATCGCAAAAAAAGATGGAAAACCGATGGGCAGGGCAGTATCCATTGTCAACCGAAGACATATCGAAGTCCACGATGAAAAGGCGGGCTTTTTCGGGTTCTTCGAATCTTCCGATGATTACGCTGTTGCTTCCGCCCTGCTCGACAAGGTCTCGTCAGCGCTTGTAAAAGAGGGAATGGAGATTATACGGGGACCAATGAACTTCTCGACAAACGAGGAGTGCGGTTTTCTGTCTGAAGGGTTTGAGCATCCCCCAATACTTATGACGCCTTATAACCATGCCTATTACAATGACCTGATGGAACAATACGGCATGTCAAAAGCAAAAGACCTTTTTGCATATATACTTGATGTCCCTGAAGAACTTCCTGCCAAAATCCTCAGGGTAGCTGATATAGCCTCCAGAAGCGGCATCCGTGTAAGATCGATTGACACGAAGAATTTTCATGGCGACATGAAGATATTCAAGGTTGTCTATAATTCCGCATGGGAAAAGAACTGGGGTTTTATCCCGCTTACCGATGAGGAGGTGGTCTATCTGGGAAACAATCTGAAACCCGTTGTTGTGCCTGATATTATCGTGATCGCCGAAAAAAATAACGAGCCGGTCGGATTCATGGGCATGCTGCCGGATTTCAACTTTGTCCTCAGGCATATGAGCGGCAGGATGAGTCCGACAGGAATTTTCAAAGCACTTTATTATTCAAGGAAGATAAAGGACCTCAGGATGCTCCTCCTCGGCATTAAACCCGAATACAGGAACAGGGGGGTCGATGCAATCCTCTTCCGTGAAGGCTTCAGAGGAGTCAAAAAGGGCGGCTATAAACGCGTGGAATTCTCCTGGATACTGGAGGACAATATCCCGACACAAAGACTGGTCGAGATGATAGGAGGAAGGCACTATAAAACATTCAGGATTTATGAGAAGAGGCTTTAATACACCCGAAAAATGCATTTCAATTTTATTCATGCAGGCATGTGAGCAGCAATAGCTCCCCGGCAGCTCCTTTGCAGGCGGTTATGTATCCGGGGGCCCTGCACGTTTTCATTATGGACGATTGGTTCTTAATCAGACCCAAATCCTGCGTTGGAGAGGTTTTGATGCGCATAGGCCTGCATGACTGGAGGCAAATGCAGTTTTCGGGTTAAGGAAATTTTATGACTGTTGAACCGGGGACGTCTGTTTTGCAGGGTTTATCACCCAGATGCTTCCGAACTCCTTTTCCTGATAGACTCTGGCAAGACCAAGCCTGATAAGTTCCAGCAGCGCGACGAAGGTCACAATAATCTGGATCCTCGTGAAATTGTCTCTGAAGAGTTCCTCAAAGCGCACCGTTTCCTTCCCTTCAAGGATCTCCATAATTATCGACATCCTGTCCTTTACAGTCAGTGTTTCTTTGGTAATCGAGACGACCTCCGGCGGGGCCTTATCAAGTATTTTCTTGAATGCATCGAGCAGATCAAAAAGGCTGAGATCGAAAAGGTAGAGTTCTTCCTCCTCCTTCTCTTCATCCGGCGAAAAAGGCTCGCGTCTGAAGACCTTCATCCAGTCTTCTTCTCTCTGTCTTAAATCAGATGCCGATTCCTTGAATCTCTGATATTCAAGCAGCCTCTGGACAAGGTCAAGCCTCGGATCTTCCTGCGCCTCTGCAGGCACTTCTTCATCCGCCGGAAGGAGCATTCTGGATTTGATATGAATCAACGTTGCCGCCATCACGAGGAAGTCCCCTGCGATCTCGAGGTTAAGCTCCTTCATGATCTCGATATATTCAAGATACTGGCCGGTAATCACGGCAATGGGAATATCATAGATATCGATTTTGTTCTCCCTGATAAGATGCAGTAGGAGATCAAACGGACCCTCGAACAGAGGTATTTTTATATTGATTGCCTCGTCCATTTCGCACGGATATTATACAACAAAGGATATGTAAAGATTCTCTGATTCAGCTTAATAAAATGTCCTGTTGAAAACCCACGGTTATTAACTTAAAGCGACGGCTTCGGGCAGGACGTAAAATAGCGGAACCTTTCTTAACAACCCCCTTTATCCCCCTTTGTTAAGGGGGAATTAAAACATCCCATATTTCCTGTCATAAAATGAAAATGAGAAAGATAATAGGGAAGTATGCTTTCATCAGTTTGATTCTCCCCCCGAAATCTGTTAGCATTTGCAGACATCCTTCGGGAAATAAAATGATGCATTGCGGGTCGTGATGGAGGACGGAATTAAAGTTCTGTTTTTTTCAGCCGCCAGGATTGCGGGTGGGGTTGTCCTGGGTCTTAGTGTTTTATTATTCCTGTTGTTCCTGTTGCAGGAAAAATTAATCTTTTTCCCTCAGCCGCTTACAGAGAATGAAGCAGTTAGGATTGCGGGTCTATATCCTGATATTGAGGAAATAAGGATCAAAACGAAAGACGGCATTACCCTCAGGGGCTGGTTCGTCAGGAATTCGGCATTGCCCCAATCCCCCCTCATAATCTACTTTGGCGGAAACGCAGAGGAGGTTTCATATAAAATTCCTGAGGCTGACAGATACGGCGGCTGGTCTCTGGCACTTATCAATTACAGGGGTTATGGTCTGAGTGATGGAAAGCCGGGCGAAAAAAACCTTTATAACGACGCGCTTGAAATTTACGATTACTTTACAAAAAGAAAAGATATAGATGCTGAAAGAATCACTGTCAAGGGAAGAAGTATAGGAACCGGAGTCGCTGTTTACCTTGCACGGATGAGACCGGTTACGGCTGTTATACTGATATCACCCTTCGACAGCCTGGCGAGTTTGGGAAAAGGTATCTACCCGTATCTGCCTGTGAACCTGCTTCTGAGGCATCGTTTTGACTCAGCTTCCATGGCACCGAAGATCTCCGCCCCCCTGCTTGCCGTAATTGCACCCGGAGACGATATCATACCCCGCAGGCATTCGGAGAAACTGGTTGAAAAATGGGGAGGGCCAACATCTATCAAAATAATTGAAAACAGAGATCACAATTCTGTCAGCGAAAGTGAAGAGTATTGGCGCTCTATCAGAGAATTTCTTGAACGCTTCTAAAGTCTTATACTTCTGCGGACTTTCCGGTCTCCTTAAGCCACAGAAGCCTTGAGCCGTTTATCACTGATGCGTTTACGGATTCGATCAGTTCTTCCGGTAACACATCAAGCCCTTCCTGCTTCGCAAACGGAATGAATGCCGGCTTCACCTTCACTTTTGCCAGTTTTTTGACATCGGACTCAGTAGTCTTCTTCAGCGGAGTTCCCATTATCTTCGCTATCCCCCTGAATATCTCACTGTGGCCTTTTGAGTCTCCCTGAGGCTCAATCACTTTCGGAAGATATTTCATCCTTCCCATATAATCGATAATCGTTCCAGCAGATTCGAGGAAGGCTGCAGAAGGAAGAACAACATCAGCCTGTTTCGCAAGCTCAGTCAGGTGTGAATTCTGGACGATCATGAAATCGGCATCCGGCCTTTCCGTCAGCGGAACTTCACCCACAGCATAAAGGACCTTCATCCTGCCTCCTATCATCTCCGGATACGTCTTGCCCTTTGTGGTCAACCCCATCAGCGCTACTCCGCGGGCATTGCTTTCCAGGCCGACGGAAATGACCTTTCCTTTCAGCAGGGCTAAATTGGACGAGGCATTGAACAATGAAGGAGCGGAAAAAATAAGCGGAGAACGGGCATTAAATATGAGGTCTGCCGCGTTTTCTGCCGGCTCTGTAATTTCGGCATCCTTAACAGCGGATACGAGTTTTCTGTCCGCCTTTACTCCCTTTCCGATAAGAGCCATTGCAATGCTTTCGAGCATTGAAATTTCATCACCTCTGAGGCTGAGAGTCGCCGCCTCTTCCATCCCTGTTTCAGCGGAGTTGATAACTATTAACCTGGCCCCTCTGTTCACCCTCCTCCTCACTGCAGAATCCAAAGCCGGCAGAACCCTCTTCCACTGGGACGGGTCAAGGCCCACGAGAAGAATAAGATCAGAATCGTCTATTTTCGCAGACTGCGAATTAATCATTGATTCTACGTACGCATAGAGGCTTAGTGTAGTATCAAAGTTCTTTGTCTTGACGACATCCCCGGCAAGCTTTTTAAGGGCAATCGCATCCTCGTTAACGATCCCTGCTACGCTGATGAACCCGGCTTCTTTTCCGGCATGCTTCAGCTTTTCGGCAACTGTTGCGAGGGCGTCCTGCCAGTCCGTCTCCTTCAGTTCACCGTCCACCTTCTTCATCGGAGCGGTAACCCTTGCCCCCGCCTCTATGCAGTCAAACCCGAATCTCCCGTATGCGCATATGTATTTATCTGCAGATCCGGCTTCTCCCCCGGCATTGATCTTCTGGATAACACCATCCTTCGTGCTCACAGTAATATCGCAGCCGCTTCCGCAGAGGAGGCAGACGGAATCAATTGTCTCATATTCCCATTCCCTGCCCTTGCGCGACCTGTCGGATTCGAGCAGGGCATTGACAGGACATGCGTCGAGACAGCTTCCGCAGAATGTGCAGCCCGATTCCTCGAGCGGCTTATCGTTCGCAGTCATAACCCTGGATTCGATGCCCCTTCCCATAAAATCAAGAACACTGGTGCCCTGCTCCCTGCAGACCCTCACACATCTTCCGCAGAGTATGCAATACTCGGGGTCGCGCATTATAAAAGGATTCGCTGCCTCGGCAGGGTAGCCAAACTTCTTTCGCGTAAACGATGATTCCCTGAGATCAAAATCATAGGCGTATTTCTGAAGGTTGCATTTGCCGGCCTTTGTACAGGTCATACAGTCAAGAGGATGCATGGAGAGAATAAGGTCAATAACGAATTTCCTTACTTCCTGAATCTTGTCGGTTTTTGTATTGACGATCATTCCGTCTTTGACCTTTGTATTGCAGGCTATTACCGGGGCCTTGAGTCCCTTGATCTCGACGAGACAGAGCCTGCATGCTCCTATGCCCTTCATGCCTTTGAGATAACACAGGTTAGGAATATGGATGCCCGCGCGTTCTGCGGCATCGATGATATTCATGCCGGCCGGCACCCCGATTTCTTTTCCGTCTATCGTAAGCTCAACCCATTCCTCCATCCAAAGCCTCCCCTATAATCTGATGTTATTCTACGCAGACCAGTTCTTCTTCCCGCTTTTCATTGACTTCTATTGCCCCCTCAGGGCAAACCCTGATACATTCACCGCACCTTGTGCATCTCAGCTGCCTTATTTCGAAAGGAAGATATCCGGATAGATAGGGCCGCTTCTTTTCACCTGTTATCGCGCCGAATTTGCAGACTTCCGCACATTTGCCGCATATAGTGCAAAGAGCGGGATTGATCACATATTCAACAAGGGAGGTACATTCCCTGTCCGGACAGACTCCGGCTATATGCTTTCTGAATTCTTCCTCTGATGCGTTAAGTGTATCAATAATGAACCTGCCGGTATCTTTCCCTTTTTTGCAGAATGAGCCATCTATCATGGCAAGCCCTATCCTCCTAAGTACATGCAGGTCCTCATCACAGCCCTTGCCTGAATATCCGCCTGTCTTCATCAGCCTGATCTTTGCCTCGCCTGTTCCGAGCGAACATGGATAACATTTGCTGCACATTGGGCCGGCTATAAACTCTTCTATAAAATACAGCACCCTTTGAACAGGGCAGGTCTTCTCTTCTGCCTCTCTTCTTATATCCTCGAGTTTTTTTCCCTTTTCCCCGGCTAAAGTCTCTTCATTCATATCCGCCTCGCATATCAGTACATTGTATCTGCCATATAGCATATTTCCGGGAGCAGATAGGAGACCAGATCTCTGAAAGTTATCATCCCGATAATTTTATCTCCATCAACAACAGGCAGGTGCCTTATTTTCTTTCTGGATGCTATACTTATGGCTGTGCTGACCTCGGTCGAGGGCTCAAAGGTTGCAATTTCGCGCATTTCGAGGTGTTCGATCGTATCGCTAATCTGCATATTATCAAAAACGCAACGGACGATATCCCTTTCGGTAAATATGCTGACCAGCTTGTTATTTTCATCCACCACAAAAAGCCCGCTCACGTTCTTCTCGCTCATGAGTCTGACCGCGTCCGCAATTGTGCTCCCTTTCCGGATGGTAACTATCTCGTAAGGCCTCGACTCAAGTATGTCCTTTAATGTCATTTTTCGTCTCCTTTCAATTACTGCCAGCTGTTCGGAAGGGATTTTTAATTCCTCTTCGAGCCGCTCATAAAGGGTCCGTGTTATCTTGATTGCGTTCACAGGACATACGCTGTAGCATGCCCTGCATTTTGTGCAGTAGTCGCGGTCGATAAAAAAGCTTCTCCTCGTCTCCTTTACCGCATCAAAAGAACATGCCTGCTTGCATAGGCCGCAAAGTATGCACTCTTCATGATCAATAATAAATAGTCCGAGGTTGCAGACATGCGCCCTGCAATATTTATCCCTGATATGTTCTTCATATTCTTCACGGAAATATCGTATCGTCGTCAGAACCGGGTTCGGTGCGCTCTGGCCGAGACCGCAGAGAGAGCCTCTCTGCACCAGATGGCCAAGTTCCTCAAGCCGCTCGATATCGCCCTCTTCACCTTTGCCTGACGTAATCTTTTCGAGTATCTGAAGCATCTGGTGCGTCCCGACCCTGCACGGCGGACATTTTCCGCACGACTCGGCCTGAGTAAACGACAGGAAGAATTTGGACACATCAACCATGCAGTCGTCTTCATCCATAACAACCATGCCGCCCGATCCCATTATGGATCCAACTTTCCAGAGAGAATCAAAGTCCACAGGAAGGTCAAGATACTGTTCAGGAATACAGCCGCCGGAGGGCCCCCCAGTCTGCACCGCCTTGAATTGCTTGTTGCCTATGATACCTCCGCCGATATCAAAGACTATCTCCCGCAAGGTAATCCCCATCGGCACCTCGACAAGCCCGGTGTTTTTCACCTTACCCGCAAGTGAAAAGACCTTTGTGCCCGGAGAACCGGTTGTTCCTATGCCCAGGAACCAGTCTGCACCGTTTTCTATAATGGGTGCCACACAGGCATAAGTCTCAACATTATTAAGGTTTGAAGGGTATCCCCATGGTCCGCCCCCAGGTTCAGATACTCTTGGAGGACGCGCATGAGGGAAACCCCTTCTTCCTTCAAGAGATGCAACGAGGGCGGTTGCCTCGCCACATACGAATGCGCCGGCCCCTTCCTTTATAGAGACAGTAAAATCGAAGCCGGTGCCGAGGATGTTCTTGCCCAATAATCCGATTTCCTCAGCCTGATGAATTGCATTTTTCAAAGTTTTGATTGCGAGGGGATACTCATGCCGCACATATATGAATCCGTAATGTGCATCTATTGCATATGCGCATATCAGCATCCCTTCGAGAAGGCTGTGCGGGTCGCCCTCCATTATCGACCTGTCCATAAACGCGCCAGGGTCCCCTTCATCGCCATTAGCTATTACCATCTTGACCTTACCCGGCGCTCCTCTTGTGTGAGCCCATTTCACACCTGCCGGAAAACCTGCGCCGCCTCTGCCTCTCAGGTTGGATTTTTTTATTTCTTCAATTATTTTTTCAGGATTCATCAGTGAAAACATTTTTTCTGAAGCAGAATATCCGCCGACGGCAATATAATGACTGATATTGAACGGGTCGATATACCCCGTATTTCTCAAAGCTATTTTTACCTGTTTACTGTAAAAGGGAATTTCCTCAAGTTTTTCTTTAGGTTTATCCATAAAGCTATCTTTATATAATAAATTTCTTACAGGTATTCCTGCGGCATACGTTGAAGAAATAATCTCTCCGGCTTTTTCTGCCCCTACTCGTTGGTAAAAATACCCGTGCGGTTTGAGCTGCATGACCGGACCTCTTTGGCACAGCCCCTGACATCCGGTTTTAACTACATCAACTTCAATACCGCTTCTTTGAATTTCTTTTTCCAGTTCTTCAGCAACACGGTGGGAACCCAGAGTGCTGCAGGGAAGTCCGCAGCATAGCTGAATCGTATTCTTGTGCGGATTGAATAGCTCATTGACAAGCTTCTCTCTGAGGTTTTTCAGATCCTGAATATCGTTAAATCTGTTCATGATCTTTTCTCCATCATGATCAACTTAATCTTCCTTAATTTTCCTTGCAAGATTCTGCAGCCGCTTCTCTCCAATAATCTCTCCTATAACTTCCTCATTGATAGTCGAAACCGGAGCAAGACCGCAGCATCCTACACATCCTACAGTTTCGAGAGTCATCGCAAGGTCTTCGGTAGTTTCACCGGTTTTAATTTCAAATTCTTTTTCGAGCATATCCAGCACCTTTTTAGATCCTCTGACATAACAGGCTGTTCCGAGGCAGACTTTCACTACCTTTTTCCCCCTTGGTTTGAAGTGGAACATCTTGTAAAAGCTCGCAACACTGTATATTTCGGATAGCGGTATGCCGATGTTCCGGGACAGCCTCCTCAATTCATCTTCAGGCAGGTAGCTGTTGTCCTCCTGTATATGATGGAGGACATGGATAAGTATTCCGCGCACCTTCTCCTTCTCATCAAGTATTCTGCCCACCTCGCCAATCTGTTCGTCAATCTCAATTCCCTCCAGTCTCATCAAACCTCCAATAAAGTACCGTTAAAGTACCGTAATCCGTGCTACGTTTTCCGTGTCCGTTGTCCGTTCACGGATCACGGATTACGGACACGGGTTACATACTTAATATATCCCTATATGAGGCTTTGCCGCTCGGTCCAGATCGCGCCGCGAAGCCATATCCATAAGAACCCTTTCGGCGCCGAACTTGCCCGGCTCATATTTCTTGAGTTTCAGAGCTTCCCTTGCCCTATCTATGTATTCAAGCGCAAGTGACAGTATCTTCTCGGGGTCTGTCTCGAAAAGCAGAGCGCCCCTGAATCTTTCAAACCAAACCTCCGTCATAATCCTCGTCACTTCCCTGCTCGCCTCGACAGGCGATTCCCCTCCAAAGATTACAGGGAAACCCGATGCGGCAAAGTAACAGCCTATTGCGATTGCCTTCTCGGACATCCACTCCGGTGCAATACCGACGGCAGGCATTCCTCCTATCTCGTCTGAGAGTCCGCCCTCTGCTGCCATTGCGGATGCTATAGTCAGTATTCTCGAATTGTCAACGCATGATCCAAGATGAAGGATTGGTGGTATTCCTATAGCCTCGCATACCTCCCGCAAACCGGGGCCTGCATTTTCGATGGCTGTCTCCGGCGTAAGAAACCCGGCGGTACCGCAGGCAGCAGATCCGCAGCCGGTCGAGACTATAAGCACGTCATTCCTGATTAATTCGATCGCAAGAAAACGGTGCAGCCCCTGGGAGGGAACCCTCGGATTGTCGCATCCTGCAAGTCCTACCACCCCGCGTATTCTGCCGGCAATTATTGCATCATTCAGGGGTCTGAACGACGCCCGCCAGCGTCCTCCCTGCATGTACTCGATGTATTCCTGTGAAAATCCGGCAATAAGCGGAACTCTATCCGAAATATGGCTGCCCTCAATTTTCCTGTTTGAGTAGTTGTCTATAGCGGTTCTGACGATCTCTCTTGCAATCTCCTTTGCCCTGTGTTCGTCGTACTCGATATGCTGCGCACCCTGTATCTTTGCCTTATGGGATGTTGTAATCACCTTGGTATGGAACTTCTTTGAAAGCTCGGTCAGCGCCGGCATGATGCATTGCACATCAACGGTTATTGCATCAACAAGCCCTGTCATGATAGCGAGTTCCTGGTTTGTAAAACCCCCTGCAGTCGGAATGCCGTGCCTCATTAATACTTCATTGGCTGTGCAGCACATACCGCCCAGATTTATTCCCTTTGCGCCTTTTTTTCGGGCATAGGCGATCATATCAGGCTCGTTGACGACATCCACGATCATCTCTGCGAGGGAGGGTTCGTGTCCGTGCACAACAAGATTAACTTCATCCTCCTTGAAGATGCCGAAACTTGCCTCAGCCTTTACAGGCCTTGGAGTTCCGAAGAGAATGTCGGCAATGTCGGTAGAAATCATTGAGCCTCCCCATCCGTCCGCGAGAGAAACCTTGAGGCAGCTCAGGAGGAGGTTGTCAGGCTCGTGATCGACTCCTATATGGGTACGGTGCATAGCCTCTGTTATTTCTCTGTCAACGCCCCTGGGCGCAATGCCCCATTTTCTCCATCTGTCCTGGGTCTTTTTGGGAGCCCTCCTTATATAATTAAGCTCTCCCCTCTGGCGGCCGAAGTCCTCTATAAGTTTAAGGGCCACATCCTTCGCAACGTCATTAACCGGACGGCCCTCAAATTCTATTTCAAGGATCCCGGCGACCTTGTAAAGCTTCTTCACATCCGTTATTTTGAAGTCCTTTGTCTCTCCATTGGCCACTGACAGCAATGTAAATGCCATGTCCCTTGCATGGTCTGAATGGGCTGCTGCTCCGGCCACCGCCATACGAAGCAGGTTCCTCGAAGCAACGGTGGGAAGAGTAGCACCGCAGACTCCCCTTGCGTCCTCCTCCGCGTTTGAACCGACAAAACGGCACGGTCCCATATGGCATACCTTGCAGCAGGCACCTGATACGCCTATTGGACAGGGCTTCATCTTCTCCGCCCTGTCAAAGCAAGTCTCTATCTTATTAGATTCACCCCACTCTATTATTTGCTCCGCAGCCTGGTTTGCACTCTTCACGATTTTGTCCATAACACCTCCAAAAATAAGTTAAAAGTTAAGAGTTGAGAGTTAAGATTTGAAAAAGTTTATTCTTGATTCACTTCCTTCAACTTTTCACTTATAACTTTTAACTTTCTTTACAGTATAGCCTCCATCTCAAGCGCAGGATGTCCGGAAGCTGCAAGGAACTCCAGAAGTTTTTCAGAATCTTCACAGACAGTTTCGTCTGCAATCTTGTCGAGGAGACCCGGAGCGCCCTCTTCTTCCGCCCTTTTATCAAAAGCCTCTCTGAGGCTCTCCTTAAGGTTCTTTGTCATCCAGACAACCCTCTTAATTCCACCGTCACCCGAAAGAAATTTCCTGCTTACGATAAAATTCCGGCCGATTCCCATGAAACCGGGGTTCTGGGTACCGCCGCCCACTGTACCGGCAAGGGTAGAAAACTTCATGCCGACGGGCGTCATTCCTGTATGGCCCCTCTGCACGATCATAACTCCGTTTGCCTCCGGGACTATCGCTACTATGCACTCGAAGCAGCCGCATGAAGTCATCGGGTTTTCCATGATTGTGTACAGGTTCAGCGTCTCCAGCGCGCCTCCGGAGGCCTTTTTTAGGTATTCATCAATGCCGGTATACCTGCCGTATTTGGCATCTACAAGGTCTCCTTTCTCAATGGGCTGGTTGCCACCGGTTGGGTCTATCTCGAACGCCGCCTTGCAGTCGAGCCAGTTATATGCGCCACAGAGCCCGAGACGCTCAGGGCTTATTACGCATACATGACTAGGAGCAAAAGACTGGCAGAGAAGACAGGAGTAGAACGTCTCCACCGCGTCGTCGATAAGCCCGCCAAGCCTCTGGTCACGCTCCCTATAAGCCGCCCTCGCCTCTTCCTGCAGTTTCAGGACGTCACTCTCATCGGTATATATAGTCACCTGAACCTTATCCACAATAGACCTGAATCTGGAATGAGTCATTGCAGAATTGATGATGCCGAGATGCTCCAGTGTAAACCCGTCTTTCCTGGCGTTATTGTTGATCCTGATCCAGTTGATATCGCGCTGCCCCATATGCCAGATTCCCTGGGCTTCATTTATATTGTGATGCACTTTTCTTTCTATGACAGACTCAAAATCCTTCTGCATCTTTCTGCCTGCAACGTCTATAATTATAGCCAGTGGCATCTTGCCGCCATGCTCGTATCGTTCTTTCCAGTTTTCACCCTGAACCAGAATCCTGCCATCCTCTATCTCTTCCATTTCCCTCATCCTGACCCACTCGAAAGACGTTGTCCGGGCCCCACCGAACTCGATGAACATATCTTCTTTCCTGATCCTTTCTCCCTCAAATGCAGGTCCGTAAGCTACAGGTATCGGCGGCTTTTCGACAGTTATCTTCAGCCCCCTCACCTCTATGACCTTCTGGACTATCTTGCTGTGGTCGAACTCTTTGTCGACCTCTTCATATATGCAGACCCCTGTTGGATGTATGACCGGCACGTCAGTGTCGCAGACTGCCGGATAACCCATGTTTATAGCGCCGGCGCCGGTAGTCCACTTGATATCGTCCAGTTCACCCAGTACGAGTGCAAAGGCAAAAACCCTGTCCTTTGTATATTTAAGATGCGCCCTGAAATCCCCTGGTTTCTTGCCGCCGAAAATCAGAGACGCCCTGACGGACCAGCTGAGCGGATATATGGTATGCTCTGTGTCCGGGCCTACGGAAACTATCCTCGTTTCCCATCCCAGTTCGACTCCTTTCCTGATAAGTTGTCTGGTAACACTGTTTCCGTTCGAATGTCCGGAAAGGAAGATCAGGATATTCTTCTCCTGAAGCTCGCGTACAATCCTTACTGCAGTATCATCGTCAGGCGCTGCGCCGATTATTGCTGCAAACCCGGGCATTGTGCCGTCAACCAGCTGTATTCCGAGATTGCGCTGGATGGTATCTGTGATAAAACCGTTATACGTATATCCTGTTTCAGAATCGACAACAGGTTCAAGCCCCTGAATATAACGCACCGCCATTAATATCTCCTCGGCAAACAGCGAAGCCATTCCGGAATCAAGGGCTTCTCCCAGATAAGGTTTCCATAAATTTTCTTCAGGTTCAGGATGGAGCTGTTCCTTTGCCATAGCAAGTGCTACCTTCATATCCGAGAGCGTCTTGACAGCGAAACCTGTCATCGCATAGATCATCGGGAGATAATATGCGGTATCAGGGAATTCAAACGGCGTATTTTCACCTTTTTCGGCAATGGTCTTTTCAAGCATCTCATCAGCCTGCCGGACGAGGCTATGTGCTCCCCTGATGGCTGCTGAGGCTATTAATTTCGACATCCCGACCTCCTATGTGTTGAATAATAAGTAATCATGGCTTAATTAGAGTCTGTCCATAAAGTCGAGTTTTGTCATTGTCCGGCTTGACCGGACAATCCAGAACCTATGGAAAGAGTGCATTCCCCGATCAAGTCGGGGAATGACATGATGCTTAAAACTGAGTTTATTGACAGACCCTAATTACACCCTTGACTTCAAAAACGCCGGAATCGCATTGGCTTCCCTCGGTCCTACCGTCACCTTCCAGCCTTCGAGTTTTTCTTCTATTGAGCCGCTTAATATCGCCACATATCCCGGTATGATAAGTTCCCTGTGGCCTATATCGCTCTCCACTCCGCTCTCGCGGATGAATTGCGCAATTTTTGAGGCGGTAAACTTCCCGGCCGCCCATGCGGTAAGCACTGACAGGCCCTCGCAGTCCATGACAGCAAGACGGCTCGGCACCTTGCTGTTTTCGACTTCTCCGGAGACGATAAAAAAAGTAAGGGAAAAGTTCGTAGTAATAAAGAGTGGAGACTCGGGCTTAGGTTCACCGATGCTGTATATCTTTTGTTCTACCTGCATCGGGACCTGCGGGTCCGTATATATATTCTGCCTCATTGTAAAGAGCACCAGGTTCTTCCACTTTTCTATGCTGCTCAGGACTATTATCGACGAATACTTTGCGACCCCGGTTGCTGCAACAAGCGATTCGAGCAGGCTGTCCTCGCGTTGTGCAAAAGTGATAACAGGATATCCGAGCGGTTTGAAATTCTTCTTTATCGCCGCCCGCCGTATCAATGTATTGTCTGTCAAAATATCTTTAGCCTTCCTTGCCCCCGAATCTATAACCATGTCTTCGACCCCGAGTGTTTTTATCTTTTCTGTCAGAGCCGAAAGTGCATCGAGCCCCTCTGCTGCCACACCGAGGGCGACCTTGTATGATTTTGCGATTGAAGCCATACTTTCAAAATTACCCGGGCTGGCGCCGTATAGTATAGGCTTGCTTTCTGCAAACAATTTAAGAGCCGGCTCTGCAGCCGCAGGATTTTCAGTGCAAACAACCACAGGCAACTGAGGCGCCTCTTTAGCGATTACTTTTGCAGCAGCTTCGAATCTGGCAGAATCTCCTGAGTTGTTTATCAAAGCCACAGAATCTACCCTCAATTTCTGTCCTACCCTTTCGATTTCCGAATCGAGCACCTCCTGAATCTTCTTAACTATATCGGCGTCTGAAAGCGTATCTCTTATCTCAAGCGCAAACGCACATGGGTTCACAAAACGCTTGTCATGCCTGAAGAGCACCGTCTCTTCCCCCAGCTTAACCGCCCTTTCACCTGCTCCGTAAGTGACAGGCCGAACAGGAGGCGCAGACGCCTCACCCAGCTTCTGCTTTCCTTCCTCGGAAACGTCAGGACATGCATCAAGTGATGCCTGCCTCTGGGCCAGTTTCATGGCAAAGGCAAGACAAGTCGGAAAACCGCATTTCTTGCAGTTTGTTTTCGGCAGGAGTTTGAATATCTCGACACCGGTCAAAGCCATTGAAAACCTCCATTTATATTCAATAGTGTCTGTGTATAAAGTCCTATTTTGTCATCCTCCGTCCGTCGATACTTAAGACGGATGACCGTGGGATCCATGGTTTATAAACTTAGCCTAAATCAGTTCCTCTATCAGTTTCCCAACCGCCCCGGCCGCCTTCGGATGTCTCATGATCAGCAGATTAGCCCCGGCCATAAGCAGCGAAACTGCTGTTACCGCTTCCCAGGCTATACCTCTTTCTTCCAGACTGCCCCACTGCGGAATGTCGGCCTCAGAAGCCTGCGTCTCTTTCAACTTCCATACGTACATGCCTACGTCGCCCAGGATGGGCTGCTGCATGGTTGCATCATTCTGAGCAAGGGCAGCCAGCCTGATACGTTCCATAACGGAATAAGTGTATTCAAGTCCGTATCCGAGCGCAGAACACATGGGGTCGATAACAATCCTTTCTCTGTCGAACCCCATTTGTGTGATGAGGATATTCAACTGTTTAGAGAGATTGATATCCAGCTCCGACATGGCGATAAGTTTATGGTCATTCGCCATTGCCGCTGCTGCAATAGTCTTATAGTTAGCCTCCTGAGCCTTGCCTATCAGGCAATTTCTGCCCTTTGCAGCCTCTGCCGCAGCAACCATTACAGATGCGTCTTTTTCTGCATTATTGCTTCCGATTATAATCATCGGGAGTTCGACTGCGGATAGAACTTCCTTTACTGTTTTTGCTGCATCTTCTGCTGTTCGGTCTTCCCTGTCAGGATGGGTTCCTGTCAATCTCAGGGCGATCATCTCAGCATTGAGCTTGTCTCTGCAGAATTTTGCCCATAGTGCAGGATTGCCGGAAACTTCCTTATAGGGTTTCTGCACCTCCTCGGGCCAGTCACCTGGCGGAACGTCCTGAATCTCATATGCGATGACCGGTCTGTTGGGCGAAATCCCCTCGAAAGACAGAAACGGAAGGATATTCTCGCCTCCGAAAGTCTTATCGAGCGGAGCTGTTCCGATGTTTAAGTTGTAGACCCTGCCGGGAAAAGATTCTTTTGGTGGGACGAAAGCCATGTTTCCTCCTCCTTGAATAAGGATAAAAGGATAAAGATTAAGGGATACAGGCTGCGGGTTAAACGCCTTTCAGAATCTAAAGCTTATCTCTTAATCCTTGCTCCTCCAATTACATTTCCAGATACGAATGGGCATAGAGAGTCCTGCCCAATATAACATCAATGGTTTTAGCGGTCGGCGCGACTTCATGAGGATCTGCGATAACCGCGGAAAGACCCTCATAGATCAGAAGAGAAAGAAAATGGTTATTAAGCGTTGGCCTCAATAGTTTCGGACAACCGTTGGATATATTGCTCAGTCCTGCGACAGTCTTCATGGGCGGGTCGTTTAATTCCTGAAACATTTTAACAGCCTTGATGACCTTAAGAGCATGGTCCTGGGAAGTAGCTATCTGGAGCACAAGCGGGTCAAGATAAATATCTTCGAGCGGCACCCCGTATTCAAAAGCACGCGCCATAATCTCGGCTGCAATACCAGCCCTTTCTTCGGCATCTGCGGGCAATCCGCCCTTCCCGACGGTCAGGCCTATTATCTGTGAATTATATTTGGCAGCAAGCTCAAGCATGGGGAATCTCTCAGGATCGTTCGAAGTGGAATTTATCAACGGCCTTCCCCACTGGTTATTATGAACCTGAAGACCGGCCTCTATTGCCTGAAAATTGGTGGTATCAAGGCATACCGGCAGCGGAACAACCTCCTGGATTGCGGTAACCATCCACTGCATCAGATCGCCGCCGCCGTCTTCTGCAGGCCCGATATTGGCGTCGATCATGCCGGCTCCTGCTTTCCACTGGGAAACGGCAATCTCCTGTATCGGCCCCTTGTCTTTCTTCATCATAGCCTCTCTGACTCTCCTGGCTATTATGCTAAGTTTCTCACCTATGATCAGCATAAGCGCTCCTTTCCGACTAAAAGAGGCGATTGCGGATTACTTTCAAAATCGCCCCGAGGAATCCATGATGAAAAAAAAACATCCTTCTCCACTCGGACACGGGAGAAAAGATGGGTTTTTCATATTATCATATACCGGGCCCTGATGTAAATAGTTTTTTGGTTATAGAAAAAATTTTTCACAACATCCGAAAATTTAAAAAAACTCTTGCTTTTTAAAATTCAGGGGTATAAAATTTTAAACAAAATTTGAGTTGACTAAAGATACGTTATTGAACTATCTTTATAAGATTAGCAAAGACAATTGGAAGGAGGTGAAGATAAATGAAGAAGGTAATCGCATTGGTATTATCGTTAATGTTATTGGTGGCATTTGCCGTTGGCTGCAAACCGGCTGAGACACCGAAACCGGCTGAAGCTCCGGCCCCGGCTGAAGCTCCGGCTCCGGCTCCGGCAGAGACACCGGCTGAAGCACCAGCTCCGGCACCCGCAGCACCGGCACAGAAATAATGCATCTGTTTTTCAGGGGATAGACGCAATCGTTCTATCCCCTGAATTTGCTTTTTCGCACCGGAAACTGCTATTATTTACATATTGGCGCTGTATTTAACGAAAAGAGTGGGTCAACCCACTCTTTTGTTTTATAGGGTATTTCTAAATGCATTATTTTTTGATATTGTTATTCAGGGAAGAGCCAAATAACAGCTTTAATTTATGAAGAATATGAGCATTGAAGGCAGGCAGCATATTCTGGAGCTTGCCCGGCAGGTTGCGGGTGACCATGGGGTAGAACTGTTTGACCTCGAGTTATTGGGCAAAGGCAAGATGCTGCTGAGGGTTATAATCGACAGAACAGAAGGGGTTACTCTTGACCACTGCGAGAAATTCAGCAAGAGCCTCAGCGCTGTTCTCGACGTTGAAAACCCTATTCCCGGGCCATATACTCTTGAGGTCTCCTCACCTGGTCTCGACAGGCCCCTGCGCAGCCTTGAGGATTTTGAAAAATACATGGGAAGATGTGCGCGTATTGTCACCATGGATAAGATCGAGAACCGGAATTTCCTGTCCGGCAGGATTGAGGGAGTCGAAGACGGGCTTATCACACTTTATGTTGATGATCATTCCGTAATTGTGCCTTTTGATAAAATTTCGAAGGCCAGACTGGAGATAGAATTACCATGCCCAAAGAACTCTGTTACGTCGTAGATCAGATAAGCAGGGAAAAAGGCATTCCAAGAGAGGTCCTGATCGAGACCCTCCGCTCTGCCCTGCTTTCTGCTACAAGGAAGAAGTTCGGGGGCAGAACGAACATCGACCTCAACATAGATCCGAAGACCTGCGATATTTCAGTTTTTGAGACAAAAACAGTTGCTGCAAAGGTAGCCGACAGGAACGAAGAAATATCCCTTCAGGATGCGCACAAGATTTCTCCGGAAGCAAAAGAGGGAGATGCGGTGGACATTCCTTTAGACCTTCATGACTTCAGCAGGATTGCTGCGCAGACCGCAAAGCAGGTTATCTTTCAGCGGGTCAGGGAAGCAGAAAGAGACGTTATTTACAACGAATTCAAAAACAAGGTCGGACAGATCGTCAGCGGCGTAGTAATGAGAAAGGAAAAAGGCGCTTATTTCATCAATCTCGGAAAGACCGAAGCTATTCTTCCGATAAAGGATACCCTTCCGAATGAGAACCTGAAAAGGGGCGACACCGTGAGGGCTTATATTGAAGACGTCAGGATAACGCCCAAGGGGCCTGCCATAATGGTGACAAGGGCCAACCCTCAGTTCGTTGCCTCGCTGTTCACAATGGAGGTGCCTGAACTGAACGACGGGCTCGTCATTATAAAAAATGTAGTCAGGGAGCCCGGCGAGAGGACAAAACTCGCCGTCTTCTCGAAGAACCCGGCCATTGATCCTGTAGGCGCGTGTGTCGGCATGAAGGGCACGCGCGTGCAGTCGATCGTGCGCGAACTAAGGGGCGAGAGGATAGATATAATACCCTGGACGGATGACCCCAGGCAGCTTGTTGCGCGCGCTTTAAGTCCGGCTTCGGTAGACAGAATAGGTATTAATGAAGACACAAAGACCGCAATGGTTGTTGTAAACGATCAGCAGCTCTCTCTCGCCATAGGCAAAAGAGGACAGAACGTCAGGCTCGCCATGAAACTGACCGGCTGGGATATCGACATCCTGAGTGAATCCGAATATTCAAAAATAAGAGTAGAAGAAGCAGAAAAGACGTTCTCCCCGCCATCTTCTGATGGTTAAAGACCCATCCGATTTTCAAATCCAGTACATAAAAGGCGTAGGCCCGCACAGGGCATCATTGCTCAACCGCATCGGCATCAGGACTCTGAAGGATGCCTTTTATTATCTCCCCTGCCGTTATGAAGACCGCAACAGTATAAAAAAAATCAGCGACCTTCAATATGGTGACGCAGAGACCGTTTCCGGTGAAGTTGTTTCCGCAGAGGTCATAAAACTGCCCGGCAGAAACCTCAGGATATTCGAGCTGACTGTAAGCGACGGGACCGGCATTCTGAAAGGCAAATGGTTTAACCAGGCCTTCCTGAAAAAAAACTTCAGGGTGGGCAATAAGGTGCTTCTTTGCGGAACTGTGAAGAGAAATTCATACTACGGCGTTGGATTTGAGATGGACAATCCTGAATACGAAATCATGAATGACAACGATGACCCCCTTGTCCATACGAACAGGATAGTGCCGACATACAGGGTCACAAGCGGACTCAGCGTCAGGCAGATGCGTTCGATCATGTTCAATGTGATCAGCAGCCATGTTGCCGGCATATCCGATGCAATGCCCGAAGAGATTCTTCTGAAGCATTCGCTGCCCGGTTTGCAGAAGAGCATCGCAGAAGTTCACTTCCCAGATTCACGTACGGATATGGCTTTGCTTAACAGCGGAAAAAGCGATTATCACAGAAGACTATCCTTTGAGGAACTCTTCATGTTCGAGCTCGGACTCGCGGCATTGAAGAGAGATAACATCAGCGAAAGGGGAATAGCATTCAGCCCGGACGGAAGTCTTCTTCAGAAGCTCGGTTCGATGCTTCCCTTTCAGCTGACCGGAGCACAAAAAAAGGTATTAGATGAAATCCTCGGAGATATGAAGACGCCCAGCCCGATGAACAGGCTGATACAGGGTGACGTGGGTTGCGGGAAGACGATTGTAGCGCTGATGGCCATGCTGGTTGCTGCAGAAAGCGGCTATCAGTCAGCTCTGATGGCTCCTACCGAAATTCTCGCAGAACAGCATTATATAAATATCCATAAGATTGTTGAAGCCCTCGGGCTGAAAGTCTGCCTTTTGACCGGCAGCAGCAAAGAAAAACCACTGGCAGGAATTGCCTCCGGAGACATTAAGTTCGTCGTCGGCACACACGCTATTATTCAGGAAGGAGTGAAATTCAAAAACCTTGGGTTGGCTGTTATTGACGAACAGCACCGTTTCGGAGTTATGCAGAGGGCATTGCTCAGAAAGAAGGCCCTGACCCCTGACATACTCGTCATGACTGCAACTCCGATTCCCAGGACGCTTGCGTTGACGCTTTATGGAGACCTCGATTATTCGGTAATAGACGAGCTTCCGGCCGGCAGACGGCCGGTGAAGACCATTCTGTCACTGGCAAAGGAAAAGGAATCAATTTACAGGCTCATAAGGCAGGAGGTAGGCAAAGGCAGACAGGTTTATGTTGTATATCCGGTGATTGAAGAATCCGAAAAGACCGAACTCCGGTCTGCAACCATCGGCAAGACAGCCTTCGAAAAGGTTTTTCCGGAATTCAGAATCGGCCTGATACACGGGAGGATGAAGCCCTTCGAGAGGGAGCAGATCATGGCATCTTTCAAGGCCGGGGAAACAGATCTGCTGGTCAGCACAACCGTCATCGAAGTCGGCGTGGATGTCCCAAATGCAACGCTAATGATTATAATACATGCCGAAAGGTTCGGACTCTCGCAGCTCCACCAGTTGAGGGGCAGGATAGGAAGAGGCTCTCATGATTCCTGCTGCGTGCTGCTGGCTTATGGTCCTTATGGCGACGAAGCGCGAAGAAGACTTGATATAATGGTAAAGAGCAGAGACGGTTTCAGGATTGCAGAAGAAGATCTGGACATACGTGGTCCGGGAGAATTCTTCGGAACGCGGCAGGCAGGCATACCGGACCTGAAGGTCGCAAATATAGTAAGGGACGCTGTGCTTATTAATGAGGCGAGGCAGGAGGCTTTTGCCTTGATCGGACGGGATCCGCAACTGAAGGAGTATCCATTGCTGAGGGATTCAGTTGAGGGGTTCTGGAAAGGCAGACTCGAACTCTTCAAGACAGGCTGAGGTTTAATATGTTAAGAAAAATAAAACAAAATTTGGAGAGCGGCGTAGCAAAGATCAAATGGTTTGCGACCGTGCTCAACGAGAGGCTGAAGATAGAGTTCTCCGTCGTCAAACTCCTCTACCAGTCGGATCAGATGGAGAAGCAGAAAGACGAAATCATGAAGACAATAGGCAGGCGTGTCTTCGAGCTGAAGGCAGGCCCGGAGAAACATATACTTAAGGACAGGATCATAGCAGACTGCCTGAATGAAATCGATCACCTCGACGCCGAAATAGAATCGACAAAGAAAAAAGCGTCTGAGATGAGCAGTACCGGGGGATGACTGACTCATTGGATAATGAACTACCCCGCAGCAAGCTGCGGTGTATCCTGAATCTCCCCTCCCTTGAGGGGAGGGGATTAAGGGGAGGGTGTCGAATTTATCTTCTATCAATCACCCTCTCCCTAACCCTCCCCCCTCAAGGGGGAGGGAATAACTGGAAACCCCGAAGCTTTGCTTCGGGGAATTCTTTTAATTAAATAATTTGACTCTTATGCCCGAAATAATCCCATATTTAATAATCTTCGTCTTCGGCTCTGTAGCCGGTTCTTTTCTTAATGTCTGCATATACAGGATCCCGCGCAACTATTCCATAGTAGCGCCTTCTTCAAGATGCCCGTCCTGCAGCACCCCAATAAGGTTCTATGACAACATACCCATTGCAAGTTATCTCTTTCTCGGCGGAAAATGCAGGGCATGCAGTGCAAAGATATCCGTCAGATATCCGCTGGTCGAATTCCTGAATGCATTGCTGTACATCGCGGTCTTCTGGAGGTTCGGGGCCGGCTGGCATACGGCTGTATATTTTGCATTCTGTTCAGCCCTCATTGTGATAACCTTCATAGATCTGGATTTTCAGATTATACCTGACAGAATCACGATCCCCGGCATACCGATAGGAATCCTGGCCGGCTCTTTCCTTCTGCCTGATCCTTTCATGCGATATTCACTCCTGGGGCTGCAGGCCTCCATCTTTGGTTTCCTGGCCGGCGGGGGTCTGTACTACGCAATAGCAGTCCTCAGCAGGGGCGGGATGGGAGGCGGAGACATCAAGATGATGGCGATGGTCGGTGGGCTTATGGGATGGAAATCCGTTCTGCTTACTACCTTTATCGGGAGCCTCACCGGATCAGTTCTCGGCCTTTTCCTCATGGTCATCAAAGGCAAAGGCAGAAAGACGAAGGTTCCTTTCGGACCCTTTCTGGCCCTTGGCGCACTTGTTACCCTTTTCTGGGGGCAGGAAATCCTCGACTGGTATTTATACAGGTAATCACACAACATGGAAATACTTTTATACTCATCCGTCCTTCTCATCATAATAATCGTATTCCTTTATCTCCTCAGACTTGTAATGAGGTTTTATAAGCTGAAGAAGGGCCTTGAACATAAGGACGCCTCCAGGGTCGGTTTCGTCGTCGATACCTTTCATGAACTCGTCTCCCAGCTGAAAGAGAAGGAAAAGGAGCTCGAAGTCCTTAGGAAAAAAGCGGAAGACCGGGCAATAGCAATCGAAGGCTACAACGAAAATATCCTTCAGAGCGTGCCCAGCGGGGTTATCAGTTTCGACGATGAAATGAAAATAACCAAAGTGAACCAGTCTGCAGAGAGAATACTCGAAGTTGATGGTGAAACCATCACCGGCATGCATCATTCCGAATTCCTGAAAAAACCTATGACCGATTTTCTGATGGACAGAAAAGTGATCGAGAGGGGCGAGATACCCTATACGACCCCTTCCGGGAAGAGGATATGGCTGGGCCTTACGCTCTCTCCGCTAAAAAATCAAACCGGTGCAACTATAGGTCAGATTCTCGTCTTTACGGACCTCACCCATTTGAAGGCCATAGAGTCCCAGATGGAATTGAGGGAAAAGCTGATGAGTCTCGGTGAGATATCCGCAGGCATCGCACATGAATTGAGGAACCCAATGGGTGTCATTGCCGGCTATACAAAACTCCTGTCAAAAAAGATCGATATACCGCTGAAACCGGCAGTCGAGGCGATATCGAAAGAAATCAGCATAATGGACAGGATCATATCGGATTTTCTGTCCTTTGCAAAACCGGCTGAGCTGAGCCTCTCTGATGTTGACCTTAATGCATTAATAAAAAATTGTGCGGCATCTGTCGCTGGTGAAAGAAAAGGGATTTCTCTTGACCTGAGCATAGAGGGTTGGCCTGCGGTAAAAGGAGATGAAGTGCTTCTCAGGCAGGCTTTCATAAACCTGATACAGAATGCTATAGAGTCAATGCCGCAGGGCGGTACTTTAACTATCAGGGCTGACGTCGCTCAGCAATTTCTGGATATCTGCATTTCAGACTCAGGGCATGGTATTTCGGAGGACGTGAAAAACAAGATATTCCTTCCTTTCTTCACGACAAAAGAAAAAGGCACCGGCCTCGGCCTCGCGATCGTGCACAAGATCGTAGTCTCACACGGAGGCAGCATATCGGTCGAAAGCAGTGATAAAGGCACATTGTTCAGGATAAAGCTCCCCCTGGCATAATAAGTGTTTATGAAAATTAAAATTGCACCTTTTTGGGTCAATAAGGGAACCGGGTGATCCATAACCTATTGAATAAAAGGGATTCCAGCCTGTTCGCGGGAATGACAGCTTTTTATCGTAATCGTACTTAATATACAGACTCTAATCAATATTGTTTATAATACATACCATAGAAAAATGAAGAACAATAATAACGTCTACAAATATAAAGGGCATGTCTCAAAGCCGGACAGAAACCTTCTGAATAAGCATGACAGTGGCATCATCTGGTTCACAGGACTCTCGGCCTCCGGAAAGTCAACGATCGCACATCTAATAGAGAAAGAGCTTTATGAGAAAGGCATCAGGTCTTATGTCTTCGACGGAGATAACATCAGGCACGGCCTCAATGCGAATCTCGGGTTCAGTTTTGAAGACAGAAAGGAAAACATCCGTAGGATCGTTGAAGTGGCCAAACTCTTTGCTGATGCCGGTATTGTTGTGCTGGCCTCCTTCATCACGCCTCTCAAAGAGCAGCGCGAATATATAAGAAAAAATTTCTCCGGAATCAAGTTCATCGAGGTCTACGTCAAATGCGACATCGAAGAATGCATAAGAAGAGATCCGAAAGGCCAGTATCAAAAAGCCCGTGAAGGCATAATCAAAAACTATACGGGCATATCATCTCCCTTCGATGAACCCGAAAATCCAGACATTATGGTCGATACCAGCAGGCTTAGCATAGCCGAATCAGTCGCCGCAGTACTTGAATACCTGGAGAAAAAGGAATTTTTAGCTCTGGCAAACAAGGTCAAACCGTAATTGCTTGACAGAGTATGTACATTATCATCAGGTCTTAAAATTTAATTTGCATTAATCAGAAAATCTCCCCTTCCCCCACTTTGTTATCCTTCGACATGCTCAGGATGACAAATTCTTATCAAGCGCCCCCTACCTTATAAGGTATAGTAGCCTTAGTCTACCGAAGGACCGGGGTGAATGTCTGATTCCCCCTTAACAAAGGGGGATCAAGGGGGTTGTTCCAATTAAAATTAAAGTAATTCACCCTTGCATCGTCGAACCCCCTACCCTGTCTTATCCGCTTTTCAGACCATATTAGGGTAAGAGGAAGCCTGGAGGCGTTACTGCAATCCAGTCATGGTGAGCCTGTCGAACCATCTCCCCCTCATCCTCTAAGACCTATGTAATATGCAGAAACTTGTTACTTGGTCATTGGCCCTGATGTTATGTTAAAATTAAAAAATGCCTAAAACCACAATACAGGACTTCCTCAGAAAAAAGTCTGAAGGCAGAAAGATAACCATGCTTACCGCTTACGACTATCCGTTTGCAAAGATAGTCGACGAAGCCGGAATAGACGGGATAATAGTGGGCGATTCACTTGGCATGGTTGTGCAGGGCCTCGAAAATACCCTTCCGGTCACAATGGACGAGATGATCTACCACACGAAGATCGTCTCAAGGGCAGTCACCAATTCCATGGTCATCGGCGACCTGCCCTTCATGTCATATCAGGCTGGCATCGATGACGCTGTGAGGAATGCAGGAAGGTTCCTTAAAGAGGCAGGGGCATCCGCGGTCAAAATAGAAGGCGGCGCTGAAGTCGCAGAACATATCAGGGCTATGACGAGATCAGATATACCGGTGATGGCCCATATAGGATTGACCCCCCAGTCCATACACAGAATGGGCGGATACAAAGTCCAGGGTAAAACAGAAGAATCAGCAAAGAGATTATTGGAAGACGCTCATATAGCTGAAGACGCGGGCGCATTCTCGCTCCTACTTGAGGCGATCCCGATGGGGCTTGCGAAAAGTATTACCAGGGAGCTTTCGATCCCTACAATCGGCATAGGCGCCGGCCCATACTGCGACGGCCAGGTCCTCGTCCTGCACGACGTGCTCGGCCTATTCGACCGCTTTCTCCCGAAATTTGCAAAAAGGTATGCTAACCTGAAAGATAATGCCCTGACAGCCATCAGCAATTATAGAAAGGAAGTAGAGGAAGGCTCTTTCCCTTCAGTGGAACAGAGTTTCAAGTAATATATTATTACTTCGGCAATTAAACATATGAAACATTTAAATACAGTCATTCCCCGACTTGATCTACCGATCATTTCGGGGAACAGAATTCACCCTTCGACTGGCTCAGGGTGACAGTTGTCATGGTGATCCGTCAATAAGTAAGACGGAAGGTCCGTCAATACTTAAGACGGATGTCGAACCATGGATTGTCCGGTCATCCGTCTTACTTATTGACGCACGGACAATGACAACTTTCAGGTATTTACTTGCCGAACTAATAATTAGTATGGACGCTACAACTTAGATGAATAACATAAAATATTTATTTCAGAACATCAATATTATCAATGCACTTTTACTGGTGCTAATCACTTTTTTTGTTAATTACTCCATTCTGCCATCATTTTATACAGACATCAAATATACACTTCCATCAATGAAAAAAAGTGTCGGGGTGGCTGAAAAAAGTGAACCTGTATTTGTTCCGCCCTCCCCTACTGAATATCTGATTATCGGCGATGACAATATTTTTCACCCAGAAAGAATCATCCCGCTTGAAAAAAAAGTTGAGAAGGAAGTACCAAAACCTGATTTTGTTCTTTACGGCACGATGGTCTCAGATGAGTTAGGGGTAGCCTATATTGAAGATCTCAAGGCACCCCGCACAACAACAGGCAGGGGGAAACGGCAAATACCTGTAAGGAAAGGTGACGTTTTAAGCGGATTTACTGTTAAAGATATAGAGGCAAATAGGGTCGTTATGGTTAGGGGGGAAGAGCGCATGGTAGTAAATATTTTCGATAAACGAAAAGCGAGGACTCCTGAACCAGCTGAATCAGTTGCTAAACCATCACCGGGGCAACCCGCTCAGGCAGTTCAACCGGCTATACAGCAGGTTCCCGCTCAGGCAGCCCAACCTGCCAGACAACCAGTTCCTTCCCGGCAAAGAGCAGTTGAGTTGCCGCAACGTCCCACCCGCGGGGATTCAGCCGTTCGTCCACCACCCAGAAGCGCTTTTGAATCAACCGTTCGTGACTTTTTCGATAGACCAAATCAGTAAAAAAGATATTGAAAGGATATAAACAAGAATGACGCCAAAAGCAAAATATGGTGACATAATTACAGTTCACTTCACCTGCAAACTGGATGATGGATCAACACTTGACAGTTCTGAAGGCAGACCGCCGATCGAGATAACTATTGGGAAAAGTGGCTATATGAAAGGTTTTGAAAGGGCATTCATCGGCATGGAACCCGGAGAAAATAAATCAATTGTTGTTTCTGCAGACGAGGCATATGGTCCTTATAAAATTGAATTGAAGCAGGTCTTAAGCCGCGGACAATTTCCAGCAGACATGCAGCCTGAAGTGGGCATGCAAATCAAAGTCAAACAGGATAATGACGAAAAGGTTATCAGGGTTGTCGAGGTGACGGAATCAAGTGTTACTCTGGATGCCAACCCTCATCTTGCGGGGAAAGATCTCTTCTTTGACATAACACTCGTTAATATCCTTAAGCCGGGTCCGAGTGCAAATGCTTACTTTTTGCTTGCTTCTTCTTTGCAGGAAAAAGGTTTTATGGAAGAGGCAACACAACATTATCTGGACGCCATTGAAGCAAATCCGGATTTCATAGACGCTTACTTTAAACTGGCAGTACTATATCAAATCATGGGCCGTTATGATGAGGCGATGTTCAACTACCAAAAAGTTCTCGATTTAAAGGCCGACCATTTAGAGGCCATCCTCAATCTTGGAAATGTTTTGAGAATAGAGGGTAAGGTTGATGAGGCTATGTCTATGTTCAATAAAGCCATCACAATCAAACCTGATTACGCTTCGACATATAATAATCTTGGCGTCGCATTCAGAGATAAGGGAGATATGGATAAGGCAATCGTTCATTACAAGAAAGCTTTAGAATTGGACGCTTCATTTTCTGAAGTACATAATAATCTCGGAATGGCTTTCCAGGACAAAGCAGAATTTGATGATGCTGAAATATCTTATAGAAAGGCACTTCAGTTAAATATAAATTTTGCAGAGGCTCATTATAATTTGTCATCCCTTCTTCTCTTATCAGGCAGATTTATAGAAGGATGGGAAGAATATGAATGGCGCTTGAAAACAGCAAAGTTCGATTCCCGATATCATTCTTTCCAATTCCCTGTATGGGATGGTGCTTCTTTGGAAGGTAAAAAAATTCTCATATCCGCCGAACAGGGTGTAGGCGATGAAATTATGTTTTCTTCATGTCTGTCTGATATTATTGCTCAGTCAGCCTTATGCATTGTTGAATGTGACGGAAGATTACTGCCACTCTTTGAAAGATCATTTCCGAAAGGATTATTTTTCGACCGTTATTCTGCAGTACCGGCTGAGGTCGCATCAGCGGAACTCAAAACAGCTATGGGTAGCATTCCAGGATATTTTCGTAACGATCTGAACAGCTTTCCTGACAAAACGTATTATTTTTTGCCGGATTCGAACCGCGTTGATTTCTGGCAAACACATCTAAAAGAAATCGGTCCTGGCATTAAGATAGGCATTTCATGGCATGGCAGTCTGCATGATTACACGCATCGCCTGCAATCTATTACACTTGAACAATGGACTCAGATATTATCTATCCCCGAAATTTCCTTTATCAGTCTGCAATATGGCAGTGATGTTTCAGAAGAAATTAATACTTTTAAAAGTAAATCGGGCATCAAAATCCATGAATGGACAGACGCAAATCCTTTAGATAATCTCGATGATTTTGCCGCACAAGTCGCTGCTCTTGATTTGGTCATATCTGTTGACAATTCCACAGTTCATATGGCCGGAGCACTGGGCAAGCCTGTATGGACACTTCTTCCCTATGTTCCGGAATGGCGATGGATGCTTGATCGTGAGGACAGTCCATGGTATCCGACCATGAGATTGTTCCGTCAACCCTCGTCCGGGGACTGGGGTTCCGTTATTAAGAGAGTGGCAGAGGAGATTAAGAAGACTTATTATTAAACCGGCTACCAAACACCCAAATAATGCCATTATCCCGAAAACTGCATTTGACCCCAGCCATGCAGGCCTATGCGCATCAAAACCTCTCCAACGCAGGATTTGGGTCTGATAACAGCCAAGCGTCCGGAATGAGAACATGTAGGGACGCCGGATATATAACCACCTGCAAAGGAGCTGCCGGAGAGCTTTTGCTGCCCACATGCCTGCATGAATTAAATTGAAATGCATTTTCCGGGTTAAATAATTTTTTGAACAATGTCTGCACTTTTCGGGTTATGTGAACACATAGAATCTCACTTTTCAAGCTGGTGACCGTTCATTTCGTTCAGGATGAACGTTATTATTGCCGGGGGAATAATCCCGAATTGTCCATTTCGAGCACATTGCAGGCGGGTATAAGGGAAGCAAAAGCTTGGTGGCAGCACCTTTTTAGTCGGATATTTTTTACATGCAGCCGAAAAGGTTTTCATCTGATACTGTACCATATCGAAGAAACATAAACTCTGCATCAGCAAGGTTTTGCTTCCCTTATACCCGCCCATAACTTACATTAAATGAACTATCCGGGGTAAATCACCCGGCCGTCGCCCATTCCTCCTCATTCCATAACTTGTTGAACTTTTCCCTCATGATATAGGCAAGCCAGAGCTGTTCCATGGAATGAAACATTTCCGGAGCTGAAACCATGGTTTGTTTCGAAACGTCATTATACTGGCTTTCTATGACATTAATCATAATGGAATGTATTCTTGAATTATCCGGTTCTATAATCTTCTGCAATTGATCCTGGCGTGGCAGCCACAATGCCTCCTCTTTCACTTCTTCACACTCCCGCAGATAATTTTCATTATCCTTCTCTTCGTAATACATATTGGCCACCTGTATAAGGCTCTCCGCAGGCTTGCAAAAACTCAAGCCTTCCTCAATATCCGTAAGGTTTATAATAAAATCACATTGCTTAGGCCTCCATAGATTCTGAATTTCCTCAGCTTTCTGACACATAATTGCATACCTGTTTGTCGAATCCATTAAGCAGCTCCTTTTCTTCCCTTAAGTATTTTCTTTAAACCAAAATGGTTTAACGCCACAAAATGTTTATTGCAAGAACCCGAAACGCACTCGTAATTACAATTATCATATAGGGATTTAGGGGTTCTCAAAACTCGGGCTCATCACAGATACCCTGCCCTAAATACCGTAAAATGCTTCCCCGTCTTTGCTCTAAATAGTCGGTAGGATTGACTGCCCTCTCGCGCTCATAATTATCACTGTTCAATCCACCAGCCCCAAAATGCTCCAGATATGATATTTCAGGCGTTATCCATGGGAGTCTCAAACAGGCAACAGCTTTGTTGTCCCATGGAAGATAATCAAGTTCACCGCCAATTTTGTCTGATACTGACAGTATGGTTTCGACCATACTCCTGTCAAAAAACATTGAAGCACCCGGAGCTGAATTTTTAATAAATAATCCCTTCCTGAAATATAATATCAGCCGTGGCTGCAACATAAAGATATTGTTAAAAAGTGAAACCGGAAATCTTCTTCCGCCCTTTTCATATAAACGGTCAAGTGCGGCGATGAAATCAGGATCATGAATCACATCGTTGTCAGTAAGATAAAGATAATCAAAATCGGACTCCATGAAATTTTGAAACTGAACCCATCTCAGCCTGTCGATACCCATTTTCTCCGGCAGCTTTATTACCTCATCTGCATATTCTGAAAGAAAGTCATTATCATAATCAGTCGAATGATCATTGTAAACGCAGAGATGGCAATTGGGAGTTTTATATCTTTTAGTTTGGGCCAGGGACAGGCCCGTGATCTTTTTTCTGTTAAAGGCAGATACAACAATAAGAATCTTTTTATCCCCAAATGCTGAAAACCGATTTTTTTCAGCCATGCATTCCTCATCATCAATAAGAAGATTATCCAGACTAAATTGGCCTGTTTTGATAATGGGGTTCTTCTCGATTGCTTTGTTAAGAAACACACGACCTTCCTGCTCCTCTCCGTAATGCTGCAGGGTAACACCTAAATTGGTATAAAGCCATGCTGATTCCGGATTAATCTTCAGCGCCCTGTTAAAGCATGCGACAGCATCGTCAAAACGACCTGTCTCACGGTAAATCATGCCAAGGCAGCAGTAAGCCTCATCATAATCAGGATAAAGCTGCAGGGAATGCTTTAGATGCGCTTCTGCCTTGTCAAGTTGTCTCAAGTTATAAAGGGCAAACCCAAGCCTTGCATATGCAGGTGAATGATTAGGGTCAATTCTTATTGCTTCCCGGTAACATTCAGCTGCCCTGTCGAACATCATTTTCTGTTCGTAAGTATTCCCCAGGGCAAAAAAATGAGCAGCATTCATATCAAGGAGACTTTTCCGATTCTTTTTTTAGTTCATGAATCACTTTATTTATAACAGACGCCCAGTCGCCAGGCGATGGCTGGCGAAAGAGCCTCATCGTGGGATACCACGGGGTATCCTCCCGGTCAAGCAGCCACCGCCAGTCTGGCGAAAACGGCAATAACGTCCAAACAGTCCTGCCAAGTGCACCCGCCAGATGCACAACTGCCGTATCAACTGAGATTACAAGATCAAGGTTCATTATAATACCGGCTGTATCTGAAAAATCATGAATATCCTCCGTATAATCTATAACATTCATTTTTTTCATTAATTCCATGTCATTTGGGCCAGCCAATTCTTTCTGCAGACTGTAAAAAGCAATACCATTCAAAATCGTCAGGGGGATCAGCATTTCAAGAGGTAGAGACCTGTTTCTGTCATTAACATGTCCGGGGCTGCCAGACCAGGAGATCCCGATATTCAGTTCCTTGCGATGCCCGGATATTCTGCCCCACCACCGCCTCACAATTTCGTCTCCCGGAAATACATACGGAACTTCTGAAGGCATATTGGCTATACTCGTTTTGAAAATTCCCGGGAGACTCAAAAGCGGGCATCGGATATCAAACATGGGTGATGGCTCACCAAAAGCAATAACCTGACTCAGACCTTCCACGCTCTCTAAAAGAGTTTTTAACTCTTTCTGACATCCCAATATCACTCTCAATCCTTTTTCTGCAACCATTGAGACATATCGGACAAAATGAATCGTATCGCCAAACCCCTGTTCAGCATATAGCAGAATTGTTTGTCCTGCATGATCCGACCCAGTCCATAATGGCTGAGAGAGTTTATGCAAAGGCTCTTTTATTTTCCAGCGCCATTCGTACTCATGCCACCCTTCTTCAAACCGCCCGGAAAGCAGCAAAGCATATGCAAGGTTTAAATGAGGGTCGGCAAAATCCGGCTTTAAAAAAATGGATTTCCTGTATATATCTATTGCCACGTCAAGTTTATTCGTATCCCGAAAAGCATTGCCTATATTGTTCAGTGCCTCGGGGAAATCAGGTTTCAGATTTAAGGCCAAATTATACTCAGTTATAGCTCTATCAGTCTCTCCACGCATTTTCAAAATACTGCCAAGATTGTTGTGTGCCATATAAGAATCTGGATTAAGGTCTATTGCCTTTTGATAAGATTCCATTGCCCTGTCAATCTGACCCTTGGCTTGGAAAGCACTTCCCAATATATTGTAGGTATCGGAATGGTGAGGACAAAGTTCAAGCACTCTTTGATAGAGTACTATTGCCTCGTCTATATATCCCAACTGCTGCAAGAGTGAGCCTAAACTGAAGTATGGCGCAGGAAAGTTCGGATTCAGAGTTGTCGCTTTTTTAAAACTCAAAATTGCATCATCAATGCGGCCCTGACTCTGTAACTCAAGACCTTTTTTGAAAAGTTGCTCAGCAACCTGATAATCTGATGGCATGATATCTATATCTATATCCCAAATTCAGCTATAAAATTCTCAAGCTTTAGATAAAATGGTCATTGCGAGCACCTGAAAGGTGCGTGGCAATCTTCTCGGGAAACAGCCTGAAATTATTATTACTTCGGCAAGTAAACATATGAAACATTCAAATACAGTCATTCCCCGACTTGATCTACCGATCATTTCGGGGAACAGAATTCACCCTTCGACTGGCTCATGGTGACAGTTGTCATGGTGATCCGTCAATACTTAAGACGGAAGGTCCGTCAATAAGTAAGACGGACGGACAATGACAACTTTCAGGTATTTACTTGCCGAAGTAATAAAATCGCTTATACAAAGTCATTTGCTCTTCTTTACCTCTTCGCAGCAAATTCCGTGCAGACGATCCATATCAGTCCTTGGCGTAATCTTTTTCCAGTCGCGAATGAATTCGTAAAGTCTGTTGTCGATAAATCTTCCCTTAGTATCATAATAGACAACAACAAGCTCCTGTATGGTTTTGCTCGGACAGTTGATTCTATAAAAAGTATACTGCTCCGATAACTTCGCGTACTTATCACCAAGCGCCTGCCGGATTCTGTGAAGGTTGCCGCTGCCGAAGACCTTTCTCTGCCAGACCTGGACAACATCTTCATCACAAAGCATGGATGCTTTGTCAAAGTAAACCATATTCCTGTCTGAATCAAGGCTATAGTATTCCCAGTCAGCGCTTATTGCAGCAGGAATAATATATAAGCAGAATGCCAAGCAGGACAGCAGCGAAAAAATAAATACGATGCAGAAGGTTGAAATATCATTGCTTCTCATCTAATATCTGACAATAGCTCAGGGTCAGGTATTATTAAAGTTCTGCCCGTAAATTTCCGTTCAATAATAATTTTCCCGGGCTTGTTATTGTCGTCAAAAACTATTCTGGCAAATATTTTAAAACTCCCCTTTAAAGTTCCATCTGCTGATTTACCGGTAAAGCTCATCTTGGTAACGACCGCATCGGCTATTTGCATTGTCAAATGGCTGGAAATAATCTCGATTATGTAGTTCCTGACATCTTCCGGATCAAGCGACACCTGTACCATTTTTCCCTTTTGCCTTAAAATTCCGTAAAGCCCATTTTCTTCCGCAAAAGATTGTTCAGCAAAAAGAATCCAGTTTCCCACTGATTCATTAACAATTTTTTGGGTTGGAAGGCCTGCCTGCTTGAAAGTTATTTTATCGCTAACAGCCATATCCCATTCTGAATGAACAGGTATATGCCATGGTTCACCAATCTCCGCCCGGATCATAAGATCATGATAGAGCCGGGTTGTCATGCTGCGAACATGATTGCCTTTAAAAGACCGCTCTCCTGCCTGGCGATCATCAAGCATGGGGAAGCCGCAACTCCCGTTTTGAATAATAACGTAAAAGTTATGCGGGACTGAAATATCAAATAAGGATAAATCGACATGATTCCAGCCGTACACCGCATCATGAACGATCGGCTCCAGGAGCATTGATGAAAGGCTATGATCTGTTATATAAACTGTTATGGGGCACGATGGGGCATTAGTAGAATAATAGAAGGATACCTGAAGCAGGGGCGCCCTCACAACGTCACCGGGCAGTGAAAATCGTACACCCTGATAAGGCATCCCGGAACCGGCGTGCACTGCTTCGCCGTCATCGTAATAAATCCACTCCCCTGATACAAATGTTTGGAAGGAAAACAGAAAAAATAGACTAAAAAAGATTACCTGTAAGATCTTTATGATGGATATGTGCATAAATTTTATTTTTTTACATTTTTATTATTCTGAATAATCTTATTTAAAGAAGTCAAGCACTCGACGTCGTGCTGCAATATAACTGGACATTCATTGCTCGTCTCAAAACAGTCTGTTTACCAGCAGTATATTATAGTTACCAATGTCTAACTCCTGAACCATGATATCATCAAATTCAGAGTTTGTAACAATCCGCGCCGGCTTGTAGCCAGGCCTTAATTTTACATATGGACAACCTTCGGGCAATAAATAATCCTTATCGATCATCTCATCGCGGGTAAAACAGATCTTTGCGTCACATTTAAACCTCTTGTCATATACGAAGCAACGATTATCATCTGTTAGATATTTGCAGGTTTGAGTAGGGTGGACAACATAACTCCCGTCTGCTAATCCGATCTTTATGTGGCAGCATATTCCGCATTTTTTGCATAAGGCCTCCAATTCACGTTCCTTATGCTTCATTATTACTGCCCTCTTCTTTTCAGAAAACGTTTTCTGCCTTTTTGACATACTTGCTATTTTTAATAATTCGTCAAACTCATCAGTGTCATAACTATACCTATAATCCGAAGCCTGTGCAATCGGAAAAAACAGTCAGAATTTTTTGTCAAAATCATACATATGTCTGCTAATATTTAAATCTTTCCAAAGTCATATTTGAGAGATTTCTTTAAGGAATATTTTAATATAGAGGATGAATATTGATAAAGCAATCCAATCAGCCTATAAATATTATCATAAAGGCGATCTGCAACAGGCTGGGCAAATCTGCAAAAAAATACTACAGAAGCGCCCAAAGAACGCTGATGTTCTTAACATGCTTGGCGCAATCTGCTATCAACTCCGAAACTATGGTGACGCTGCAAAGTATCTGAAAAGAGCCGTAGAGATGAATCCGCATCATGCCGATGCATATAGTAATTTAGGAAACGCCCTCCAGGAACAGGGACTGCTTGACGAGGCAATGACATGCCTCAGGAACGCAATTGAACTCAATGCAAACAATGCTGACGCATATAATACTATGGGTATGGTTCTTCATAAAAAAACAGAAATAGACGCAGCTATTCTCATGTATCATAAAGCTCTTCAATTCAACCCTTGTTACGCAAATGCCTACCATAATCTGGGAGTTGCTTTCGAAGGAAAGGGGCTTCATGATGAAGCCATAAACTGCTTTCAAAAATCCTTCCAATTTGATCCTAAAAATGCTGATGCCTGTTTACATTTGGGGATATTACTGAAAGAAAAAAAGAAACTGAACGAGGCAATATCCTTTTTTCAAAAAGGGTTGCAAATAAACCCTGGTCTCGCGGTTGCGTATAATTGTCTTGGCCTTATATTTGGTGAGAAAAAGCAGTTTGCTAATGCTTTAGCCAATTTTAAGAAAGCTATTGAAATCAATCCAGGTTATGCTGATGCATATAGCAATATCGGAAAAGTCTTCCAGGAAGAAGAACAACTCGAAGAAGCCGTATTATATTTCAGAAAAGCCATTCAGACGGACGCGCATCATGTACTCGCATACAATAATCTCGGTGTCGTATTTCAAATACAGGGGAAAACCGAAGAAGCAATAGCCAATTTTCAAAAGGCCGTACAACTTAATCCGGAATTCGGCGATGCTTATTATAATTTAGGGACTCTCCTGCAAGAGGGGAAAAATCTGAACGAAGCCGTCAAGTGCTTTCAAAAGGCAATTCAATTTTCCCCTCGTCTTCTGGAGGCATATAATAATTTGGGGAATTCTCTCTCCGGGCAAGGCAAACTGCAGGAGGCTTTTGACATTTTTCATCAAGCCCTGGGGATTAACCCTGATTTTGCATTGATACTCAATAATCTCGGGGATGTTCTCAAAAACCAGGGGAAAGTACATGAAGCTGAAGGGTTTTGCAAACGAGCGTTTGAAATAAAACCAGATCTTATTGAAGCATACAGTAATTATTTGCTCTTTATGAACTATAATTCACAGAATGACGCCCAGACCATTTTTTCCGAACATACACGTTTAGGAAAACAGGTGGAAGCATCTTTAATTTCCCATAACTATTCTTTTTCCAATGATCGTTCACCAGCGCGCAGACTGAAAATCGGGTATGTTTCCCCGGATTTCAGACAGCATTCAGTCGCATATTTTGTTATACCCGCCATAAGAGAACATAACAACGAATATTTCGAAGTATTCTGTTACGCGAATTCTCTGATTCATGACGAGGTAACCGACCGTATCCGGAACTATGCAAATCACTGGAAGAATATAGCCCGGCTCCCGGATAAGAGTGCCTCCAGATTAATACGTGAAGACGAAATCGATATTCTTGTAGATTTATCCGGACATACAGGACATAACCGCATGGTATTATTTGCCGGGAAGCCTGCTCCCATTCAAGTGAACTGGATAGGATATCCAGCGACTACGGGTCTTTCAGCGATAGATTATAAAATCGTTGACAACTACACAGATCCTCCTGGCATGACAGATCAATTCTATACTGAAAAGTTGATCCGTATGCCCGAGAACTTTGTATGCTATATTCCCGAAGAAGATTTACCTGATATCACTAACATACCGGTAATGTCGGAAGGACACATAAGTTTTGGTTCATTCAACAATATTGCCAAGATATCTTCTAAAACAGTTGATCTGTGGACTCATATTCTAAATTCTATCCCTAATTCCCGTTTGATATTGAAATCAAAGGCATTCCTTGATGCAAAAACTCAAGAATATACAAGAGATATGTTTTCAGTGGTGAATACTGGAAACGACAGAATTGTATTACTTCCATGGGAGCAGAATACTCGTTCTCATCTGGCTTTATATAATCGAATCGATATTGCACTTGACACCTTTCCTTATCATGGGACTACTACCACCTGTGAAGCGATGTGGATGGGGGTTCCGGTAATAACGCTTGCCGGTGAAACCCATGCTTCCCGTGTCGGTGTCAGTCTTCTGTCAAACGTCGGCCTTCAGGAACTCATTGCAGGAACACCCGAAGAATATGTCGCAAAAGCTTTCAATCTTGCACAAGACAGGGAAAAACTCCAATATTTTCGGATAACTTTAAGAGACCGCATGGCAGAATCGCCGCTGACAGACGCAAAGCGGTTTACTGCCAATCTTGAAGCATGTTACAGAAACATATGGGAGAAGTGGTGTTCATCATGAAAATAATAGACACAAAAATCCATTGCCAAAGAAAGGCAAAGAGCCGGAAATACAAAACAATCTTCCTCTGGTAATTGTTCGATATATCGGCCATGAACATAAATGACTTAATAAAGACAGCTTTTGAATACCATCATAGGGGCAATATAAAAGAAGCAGAATTTTTTTATAAGGAGATAGTAAAAGTTCAGCCTGACAATGCCAGCGCCTATTACAACCTTGGCATCATATCTCAGGACGAACGAAGGTTCAATGAAGCAATTTATTATTATAAAGAAGCCCTCAGGATCAACCCGAACCTTCATGATGCATATTTTAATCTGGGCACTATATTTCACTCTCAGGGCACCTTTGTGGATGCCATAGAAAACTATAAGATTGCCTTGAAATTTGAACCAAATTCTGCGGACATTCATAACAACCTCGGTTTATCTTTAAAAGCAATGGGAGAAATGGATCAGGCAATTTTCCATTTCCGGAAAGCGTTGGACTTAGATCCCAATTTTGAGAGTGCATGCAGCAACCTCGGCATTCTTCTCATGACTACAGGGCAATATACAGATGGGATACACTACCTTCAGCAGGCACTTCAACTCAATCCCCAGGCCATGGCTTATCATAACCTCGGGATTGCCCTGCAAGGTAAAAAACAGCTTGATGAAGCCATATCTTGCTATCAGCAGGCCTTGCAGTTGGCACCCGACTTTATCGATACTTATATTCACCTTGGAGATGCATACAGAATAAAAGGACTGCTTCATAATGCTGCAGTATATCTTCAACAAGCCTTAACGTTAAATCAAAACTCTTTTATCGCATATAATATTCTCGGTCTTGTCACACAGGAACAAGGCAAGATAGAGGAGGCCGAGAAATATTTTCGCCACGCCCTTCAATTGAATCCTGACTGTTCTGTATGCTACAGCAATTTGCTTTTTCTCATGAATTATCACCCGACTTATGATGCCTCATTTCTTTTCAGAGAGCATCTGAACTTTGCAGAACGGTTTGAAGAACCATTATCAGCGGTCATTTCGAATCACAGCAACAATAAATCGCCTGCGAGAAGACTTAAAATCGGCTATGTTTCGCCGGATTTCAGGAGGCATTCCGTGGCTTCCTTCATTGAACCGGTCCTGGCAGCACATGACCGGCAATGGTTTGAAGTTCTCTGCTATTCCGACACCTTAGGTATCGATGAGACAACAAACCGTATCCGCGGATATGCAGATGAGTGGCGACCTATTGCAGGATTGCCTGATGAGAAAGTCCGGGCCTTGGTACGTCAGGACAATATAGATATTCTTGTTGACCTGGCCGGGCACACAGGATATAATCGCATGCTTTTATTTGCCCAAAAAGCTGCACCTGTGCAGGTCACCTGGATAGGTTACCCTGCTACCACGGGTCTTTCTGCCATGGATTACAAGATCGTCGATACATATACCGACCCTGCCGGGATGACCGAGAGCTACTATACAGAAAAGTTGATCCGCATGCCTGAGTCTTTTTTATGTTACTTGCCGCCGAAGGACTCTCCTGAAGTAGAAGGTCCACCCGTACACACCAGGCGACATATTAACTTTGGTTCCTTTAACAACTTCAAAAAGATTTCAACACAAATGCTTAGATTGTGGACAAGTATTTTAAAAGAGCTCCCATACACCCGTCTGATAATGAAGTCATTCAGTTTTTCAGATGAAATAACCCGTTCGTATGCCCATAACTTTTTTATCAGCGAAGGGATTGCAGCAGAAAGGGTTGAATGTCTGCCTCCTGTGCCTTCGATGCGTGATCACCTAGCGGTCTACAATTATGTCGATATCGGGCTGGACACTTTTCCCTACAATGGGACAACAACCACGTGTGAAGCGCTCTGGATGGGAGTTCCGGTCATCACCCTTGCCGGTAAAACACATGCGTCCCGTGTCGGGACCAGTCTCCTGTCCAATGCCGGCCTTGCTGAAATGATCGCAACAAATTCCGAAGAATATATTGGAAAGGCGTTGGAACTTGCAGGAAATGTAAATAAATTGCGTTCATTAAGAATACAATTGAGAGACATGATGCTTCGCTCATCTTTGACAGACGCTCAGAAATTTACTGTTCATCTGGAAGAGGCCTATCGAAGGATTTGGACAAAGTGGTGCGAGAAAGATGCATAGAACATCGATGAGGGACAGTCTACTTTTAAAGTATTTTGATATAATACTCAATGGGCAATAAAGAGGATCTGCTGGAAAAAATCTCGCGTATTCCTTTCTGGTATCACAAGATAGAGTTGCCATTCGGCATAGTTACACCAGGTTGGGCTCCAATTAATCCATCAGCGTACCGAATACCTGAAACTTTTGATGGCAAGCGTGTACTCGACATCGGGGCATGGGATGGTTACTGGACCTTTCAGGCCCTGCAACGTGGGGCAAAAGAGGTGGTCGCGATCGATGACTTTTCTGATTATTTGGGAAGCCTGAATCAAAGCGACAGAAGGGCATGGGAATCTTTTGATTTATGTCGTTCGGCGTTAGGCTATTCTGAAAACATATGCAAGCGAATCGAGATGTCAATCTATGATATTTCTGAAGTTGATATTGGGCTCTTTGATACGGTCTTTTTTTTCGGGACCCTGTATCATCTCCGTCACCCTCTGCTGGCGCTCGACAGGATTGCCGCTCTATGCAAAGATGACATTTACATCGAATCAGCCATCCTGGACGATTTCAGTCCGTACCGGGGCGGTCTCGGACATGGTTATTCTGGCCAGCAGATGGTCATGGAATTCTACCCAGGCAAACAGTATGGCAACAATGAGACAAACTGGTGGTCTCCAACGCTTTACTGCCTCATGAATATGACTTACGCTGCCGGCTTTCAGAAGGTCGAAGGATGGAAACTGACCGATAATCCTCAGCACCTGTCTCTGTGCAGGGGTTTTGTGCGCGGGGAAAAGTAATTGCTACCGGGCAGACAGCAGTTATTCAGATGAACTCCAAGTTGGGACATCTAATAGCATCACATCACAAACAGATTGTTGTCCTCAGCGCTGGCATGCAGAGATCAGGAAGTACTTGGCTCTACAATGCTACCCGACTTTTGTTAATGGAATCTTCTTTGACAAGAGATATAACAGGTTACGGCTGGATTGGTGATCTCTCGACTCTACTTCAGAAGAAGATAATGCTTCTCAAAATACACGGTTTCAGTCAGAATATACTGGATCTTGTTTTACCTGAAATAATCCTCTATTCCTATCGTGATTTAAGAGATGCTCTTGCCAGTATTAAAAGAATATGGAAACGGGAACCCTCTATGGAATTGGCGAACATGCTTATTCAAAACGATTCCCAGTGGCGAAAACATGCTGATTTCATAATGCGTTATGAGTCAATGATAGAAAATCGGGAAGGCATATTGCTGAAACTTTCGAATTTTCTAGGAATTGATGATGCTGATATTCATGGAATCATCGCTAAAATTGATGCATTACGTTATGAAGACTCTGGTGGGAAAAAGCCCCAATATCATATGGAAAACCTACTTTATGAAGGCCATATCACCGATGGAAGACATGGTTCATGGAAAGGTTTTCTGGATGAAAAGCTGCTTGATCAAATTGAACGGAAATACCGTGAATGGTTTATCCAGAATAATTATCCGGTATGAGACCTATTTCATCCAAATCCAGCGGTAGGAATCGTCATTGCAAGTGAAGTTGCGAGGCAAAGCCGAAGCAAACCCGGAGCGAGATTCCTCACTTTGTTCGGAACAGGCTCCGCAATCTCGACTTTTCCGAAGGGATTGCCACGCACCTTTCAGGTGCTCGCAATGACAAATGAAACAAGGGCTTGCGCTGCTTTTCGTTGGATATGGGGTAACAATATATGAATGTCAATAGGGCACTTGATTCAGTAATAGACCTTTTGCGGCATGGCAACCTGCAAAAGGCAAAGGTTATGTGCAAGAAAATATTAAAGCGAAACCCGAACCAGCCTGATGCCCTTCATCTGCTCGGAATGATCTATTCTGAGGCAGGAGAATACGACCAGGCCGTCACGTACATTCATAAAGCTCTTCAGGCCGATCCTCATTTTGCAGAGGCATACAACAATCTCGGCAATATTTTCCAAAAAACAAAACGCCTCGAAAAGGCGCTTGAGAATTATCAAAAAGCAGTATCTCTTAATCCCACTTTGAGTGAAACCTGCTTCAACATGGGGATTGTACTTCAGGACCTGGGGAAAACCGATGAAGCAATTGCATCCTATCATAAAGTTATAGAGCTTCGGCCTGACCATTTCGGGGCGTACAACAATATAGGCCTTGCCCTGCAAAAGGAAGGGAAGACCGAGGAGGCTATATCCTGTTACCTGAAAGCTATTAAGAAGCATCCAAAGTTCGCAGACGCACATAATAATCTCGCAAATACCCTAAAAAATAAAGGGCAACGTGCGGAGGCAAAAGCCTCTTATCAACAGGCAATTGCTCTCAATCCGGATTTTGCAGAGGCATTCAACAATCTGGGTATTCTCCTCAAAGAAGAAGGATACCTCGATGATGCCATTGGAAACTACATGAGAGCACTTGAGATCAAGTCAGATTATGTCGAAGCATATAATAACCTGGGGGCAGCATACCATGCAAAAGGACATCTGAGCAAGGCAATTTCTTATTACCAGAAAGCAATAAGGATCGACGCTCATTACGCTGATGCATACAATAATCTGGGAAATGCTTGCAAAGACTCTGGCAATCTGCAAGACGCAGAACGATATTTCAGGCGTGCACTCGAGATCCAATCTGATTATAGTATCGTATACAGCAATATTCTTTTCACAATGCATTATGACGACACGAATAGTCCGGAAGCCGTCTTCTCCGAGCACATCAAATTTGCAGAACAGTTCGAAAAACCTTTGCTTGCGCTCGGGATTCCACATCTGAATGATCCGACCCCCGACCGCAGACTGCGTATTGGTTATATTTCACCGGATTTCAGGACGCACTCTGTTGCATACTTTCTTGAGCCCGGACTCGCCGCTCATAATCACAACGATTTCGAAATATCTTGCTATTCAGATGTTATCGTACCCGATGGTATCACAAAGCGTATAGAGGGGTACACTGATAGCTGGCTTAATATAGTCGGAAAATCTGACGAGGATGTCTCTGACCTCATACGCGGGCACCGTATCGATATCCTCGTTGATCTCAGCGGCCACACGGGGAATAACCGGATGCTCGTTTTTGCCCGGAAGCCCGCGCCTGTTCAGCTAACCTGGATAGGATATCCCGCGACGACCGGGCTTTCCGCAATGGATTATAAAATCGTTGATTCATATACCGATCCTCCGGGAGTGACAGATCACTTATACACCGAAAAGTTACTCCGCATGCCTGGGTGTTTTTTATGTTATCTCCCTCCGGCTGATTGTCCCGATATAATGATCGACCCGCCGGTACTGTCAGCAGGACATATTCGTTTCGGTTCATTCAACAATTTTTCTAAAGTATCGCCCGCAACCCTTGAGATGTGGGCTCAGATTCTCCAATCCGTCCCGGATGCCGTTTTAGTCTTGAAAGCGAAGTGCTTTGCCGATGAGCTGACGCGTCGGCATGCACAGGAGATGTTCTCAATGCTGAATATTGATATCGGCAGGATTGAATATCTGCAATGGGAGCCGGCTACCCGTCCACATCTTGATCTCTACAACAAAATCGACATCGCTCTCGACACCTTTCCTTACAACGGTACTACAACGACATGCGAGGCATTATGGATGGGGGTGCCTGTTATTACCCTTTCCGGCATAACCCATGCCTCCCGTGTCGGTCTCAGTCTTCTGTCAAACATTGGCCTCAGGGAGTTGATTGCAGAAAGCGCTGAAGAATATGTAGATAAAGTTGTGCAGCTGGCAACCACCATCGATAAAATCCGGTATTTTCGTAAAACCCTGAGAGACCGCATGTCTCAATCCCCACTCACATCTGCAAAGCAATTTACTGCATACCTTGAGACATACTACAGGAAGATATGGAATAAATGGTGCGCAGACGCAGTAAATTGAAAGATCACTTTTTTGGGCATCGACTGATATACTACCTTTTGCCGGATATCGAACATCCTGAGGAGGTATAATCTTGACTTCAGTTGACCAAAATTATCGTTTAGCCCTCCAGTATTACCAAAAAGGGGATTTAGTGCAGTCAGAAGCTCTCCTCAGAGAAGTGATCAAAAACCATCCAGAGGATTGTAAAACACTCAATTTCCTTGGGATCATTTACAACAAACTCAGAAATTATGAAAAGGCATTGGAATGTTTCAAAAAAGCTCTGCAAAAGGCTCCCGTCAATGCTGACATACATTTCAATATCGGGAATGTCCTCAAGGAAATGGGGCGGTTCGATAACGCCATACAGCACTATCAGAAAGCCCTGGAGCTGAATCCCGACCACTTTGAGTCATACCATAATCTGGGGCACGTCTATCAAAGAAAGAATCAGTTGAACGAAGCTATTGCCTGTTATCAGGAGGCTTTAAAACGAAATCCCGAGCTCGCAGATGCATATTACAATCTGGGCACTATTTCTCAGGAGAGGAAATTCCTTAACGAAGCGCTTGTTTTTTATCATAAAGCGCTCCAGTTTGATCCAAATCTTGATGATGCCTGCTACATGCTCGGGACTGTTTATTCAGAAACAGAACAACTGGATGATGCAATATCATGGTACCAGAGAGCCATTCAGATAAATCCCGGCCTTGCCAAAGCATATAACGGAATGGGCATTGTCTTGCAGAAAAAGTATGAGATCGACAGGGCTATACAGCACTATCGTCATGCACTTGCCCTGATGCCTGATTTTATTGAGGCCATCATTAATATCGGGAATGCCCTTAGAGACTATGGGCAGGCAGAAGAAGCTGAGGATTGGTACAGGCATGCGCTTGCCGTAGCCCCTCAGTGCACCTTCTGTTACGATAATCTGTTTTTTCTGATGCTCTATCATGAACGTTACGATGCCACGAAGATTTTTTCAGAACATCTTATCTTTGCCAGCCAATGTGCGGAATCACTTTCATCTGCCATCATTGATCATGTGAATTCAAAAATACCCGACCGGGCTCTGAAGATTGGATACGTCTCTCCTGATTTCAGAAAGCATGCAGTCTCATATTTCATGGAACCTGTCCTTGCTGCGCACAGCAAAGAGCGTTTTCAAATATACTGCTATTCTGATGTATCCCGGGAAGATGATGTTACAGAACGTTTTCGTCAATATTCCTTCCAGTGGCGGAACGTTGCCGGAATGTCTGATCAGCAGGCAGCTGACCTTATACGGAATGATGGCATTGATATTCTTGTCGACCTTGCGGGACATACTGCCCATAACAGGCTGCTTGTATTTGCCCGCAAGCCTGCCCCTGTCCAGCTAACCTGGATTGGATATCCTGCTACGACCGGACTCTCTTCAATGGACTATAAAATTGTAGACAGCCATACGGATCCCCCGGGCTTGACCGAACATCTCTATACTGAAACACTTATCCGGATGCCGGAAATTTTCCTCTGCTACCTTCCCGAGCAGGAAAGCCCTGAGGTAGGCGCTCTCCCTGCTCTCGCTGCAGGGCATATCACCTTTGGCTGTTTCAACAATTTCTCCAAGGTAACTCGCAAGGGAGTAGAAATCTGGGCGCAGATCCTCGACAGCGTTCCGGATTCCCGCATTATCATGAAAGCAAACAGCCTTGGTGACAAAGCAGCAGCGAAGAGACTTATGGATATGTTTTTACAACATGGCATAGGGGAGGACCGGATCGAATTGCACTCAGTGATACAATCGTCCAGGTTGCATCTCGATCTCTACAATCGTGTTGACATTGGACTGGACACTTTTCCCTACAATGGTACAACAACTACGTGTGAAGCCCTATGGATGGGAGTTCCGGTCATTACCCTTGCAGGGAAAACCCATGTTTCACGTGTGGGGGCAAGTCTTCTCTCAAATGTCGGCCTCGCTGAACTTGTTGCAACTACACATGATGAATATATAGCAATAGCGGTAACCCTATCCAAAAAAACAGAAAAAATCGCCTATCTGCGTAAAACATTGCGGGAAACCATGGCAACTTCTGCGGTGACTAATAAAGAAAGGTTCACACGAAATCTTGAAACATTATACAGAGATATATGGAGGACATGGTGCGACCCCCACTGAGAAGCGTCATTGCGAGGGCTTAACCCGAAGCAATCTGATCGAAAAAAAGAGATTGCTTCGTTTCACTCGCAATGACAGTCCTGCCGCTGGATATTGGTATAAGTAAAGCAGCATGATTTTAGTCCTGCTTCTCGCGAAGCCCTCTCTTCTGCAGGTCCCTGAGTTCCTGGCCTACTTGTATCATCACCGATTCCCAATCCCCAAATTTTGGCTGACGAAATAGCCTCATGGTAGGATACCAGGGCGAATCCCCTCGGTCCAGCATCCATCGCCAGTTGGGTGAATACGTCAACAGTGTCCATACAGGCACTCCCAAAGCCCCTGTCATATGAACTGTTGCGTTATCGACTGAAATAACCAGATCAAGAGCGAATATCGCTGAAGCAAAATTATCCAGATCCCTGAGAGGGTCCGCATCCTCCCAGTCATGAATTGTGACATTCAGTTCTTCCCTGACCTTTGATATATCTTCCTTGCATTCTCCATACTGCAGATTGATAAAACTGATCCCTTCGAGCAGAAAAACGTCTCTCCATTTTTGCAAATCGACAGAGCGCATTTTTCTTGAACGCGCGTCTTTCCCCCCTTTCCAGGATATTCCCACTTTCAACCCATCTCCCAACTTTCTGAACCTTTCATGCCACTTATCAACTTTTTCAGGATCAGGAATCAGGTAAGATTTTGTTTGAGGGAAATATGAAAGCGCGGTCCGAAAATGTAACGGTAAACTTCCCGTGGCTATTCCGATATCAAAACATGACATTCCAAATTGATCTCTTTGATCCTTTCCGGCTGTCTCGATTACCGCAGTTCCGGGAAAAGAACGGGTAAACAGCGGTACAAGCCTCCTGTCGCATTCGAGAATGCATTTTTCAGCCTGGTTTATAAAATCCTGAAAACATGAGGCAAACATGATTTCATCACCTACCCCCTGCTCCGGATAAATTAATAAAGTCTTACCCTCCAATGGCGAACCATCCCATAGCGGCTCAGAAAAATTCCGGGTCCATTGTCTGGCATCCGCAGTCTTCCATCGCCACTCATACTCATTCCAGCCTTCCTCAAGATTACCCATCAGTAACAGAATCATTGCCCTGGTCAAATGTGGTTCACCATATTCAGGGTACAGATGGATTGCTCTCTGACAATAAGACAAGGCTTCACCGATTTCCTTTCTTTCCAGCAGAATAAGGGCCAAATTATTCATTGTACCGATATGCTGAGGATTCAGTTCCAAAACTCTTTTATAACAGGCAATCGCCTCATCATCCATGACTTTCGACTGAAGCACTTCACCCAAATTATAATAGGAACCCCAGAACTTCGGATTGACCTCAATGGCCTTCTGGAAATACTGAATCGCTTCATCCCCGCGTTCCAGCCTTCTGTATACATTTCCAAGATTATTATATGAACCGGCAAAATGAGGATCATACTGAGCAGCCTGCTCATAATAGTGTATTGCCCTGTCATATTGTTCAAGAGCTTCATAAACACTTCCGAGGTGATAATATGAACCGGCAAAGGCATGATTTAACCTGACTGCTTTTTGATAGCATTCCATTGCCTCTTCATATTTGCGCTGATCCTGAAGGACATTCCCAAGATAATTCAGTATGCGAAAATTATCAGGATCATCTTCCAGAATTCGTCTGTAGATATTCTCTGCAGCCTGAAAATTGCCCGTCCGGCGATGCATCGAGGCTATCTGGAGAAAATTATCGACTTCCATATGTCAACTTAGCACACATTATCAATAAAAGACTCAATCCATACTGCGGATACAGGACTTTCGCTCATTCTCGGGCTGTCGCCCTCCGAGGTAAATTCTGTTGCGATAAATCTCCACAGAATTTAATGCCGCTAAAATCCTGTATCCGCCGTATTCATCTATAAATTTATGAATAATATGGATTAGCATTTATTAAATTAGATGCCTGAGAAATCTAATATATCCGGGAAGAGACAAGTGATAAAAAATTCATGAAGAAAATATGTAGGAATTATAAAAATGCCTTTTGTTTTTCGGAATATTTCCTATGAAAACATATTATTTCACGTGCCATTTTTCTGCAAAGCTATCTGAAACTACAGGATATCCTTTTTCACGAAGCGCAGAACAGAAGGAGCGTAGCAACGGTTTGAAGGCCTCCTTCTGTTCCAGCTGATTTTTTTCAACAATCTTAACAAATCTTTCAGAACTTTCATAAAAATCAATATGTTTTTTTATATTTTCTATTAGTTTTCCCATCTCCTCCATTGATTCAGCGAATTCATCCGCAGATAGCTGATTCATATTCTCATTCTCCGTTAATTGTTCAAAGCCTGAATTGTGTACTTTTCCGCAAATTTCTTAGCATGTTCTTCATATCCCCTGAAGGCGAGCATCTCATAAAAATATGTCATCGTATCATGCAGGCCCGCTATTTTATGTTCATCGATTAACTGACATATTGCCTGAAAGATACTGTCAGGATCATTATACAAATTCAGTATCATATATTCGATTCTTGTAACTATCAATGCCTTTTCAATTGGAACGGAATTTTCATTCATAATAATCTCCTTTACATAACACTACAATAATAAAAAAAAATGCTTATGTATTACAACGATTATATTTAAATATTGTTTGTCCATAAAATAAGATTTGAGGAAGCTGTCATTCCACGACTTGATATTCCGATCAAGTTGGAGCAAGAAACCAACCCTTCGACAAGCTCAGGGTGACACATTGTCATGGTGATCCGTCAATACTTAAGACGGAAGGTCCGTCAATACTTAAGACGGAAGGTCCGTCAATACTTAAGACGGCCGGACCTTGAAAAAACACAACTTTATGGACAGACACTAAATAGCTGCACTTTATCATGCACGGATTGACGCCTGCACACAAAAATACTGCCGGCGATAAATCTGAAAACGTCAATCAAACATTGCGAGCTTTTCTTCAATCAAGGTCTTTCCAAAGCTGATACTTTCTGAAATCATCCGGTATAAATTCAGCTTCCAGCCAGTCATGATTATCTACAGTAATGGATACATTTAAAGAATCCGGGGTATCACGAAGCAAAGAAATATAAATATTATTACGATCAGCAAAGAGGGGCGCTGAATGCCCGTCTAAAAGGAACCAGGCGACATCATCAACAAACTTAATCCTCAAGGCTCTCTTTTTACCCTTATCATCAGTATGCGTTGCATGAATTACATCTTTTTCATCCGGAAGAAGCTTTTTCATGGACTTTATCTGATTTTCTACAAAAGAGACCATCTTCTGATTTGCCACTGAAAATGCATACCGTGCACGACTCCCAAACGCCAAGCTTACGCCATGCCTGATAACTAAAAGCCCTGCTATGAAGCCGGCTCCGGTAAATAAGTCCGCTGCATCACCACGATAATAGATTATGTAAAATGAATAAACAACGCCCGCAATAATGCAGCTTAATCCATAAATATTTGCCGTTATATGGTTAACGCGAAAAATAACAGAAAGGCTGCCCACGAGTATAACAGCTGTAAAAAAATAGAGAAGATAAAGCCCGGTGCCCCCCACATCACCAATAATTTTTAGGGCGAAGAAGATTAGACTTAAAATTGATAATCCCGCAGCATAAATGCGAATCGATCGCAGATACGAAATGATTTTCGTCGCCTCAGTCAGGTCTGTTTCATTGTATTTCATCTCTTAAGTCCTGTCAGTTTAAAAAAGCAAAGATGTCCTAGAAAAATATTTTAACCTCTAAGGCCATAATCTTTCACGCATTTATTGGAGTCTGTGCATAAACTCAGATTCGAATAATTCCCCCTTAACAAAGGGGGATTAAGGGGGTTGTTAGAAACATATCCATTACTAATTCGTTGCCTCCCCCTTCTGTCATTGCGAGGAGCGAAGCGACGCGGCAATCCCTCCGTCCAGGCCAACAACGAGATTGCCGCGCTACCGTTGGTCGCTCGCAATGACAAAAAACAGAGGCCGTCATTGCATTATTTCAAATTGTCTTCTTTCCTCTTATAATAAAGCAGTTATTATAATCATCATATCTACAAAAAATGAAACACAAAGTAATGCTAACCCGGCATTGAACAGGACAAATGATTAAAAGGCTTCTTAACAAGCTTAAGACGATCAACCCTTGGCATTTCCTGTGGATAAGTGTCCTGATCTCTATAATCCTCGGTCTTATCTTAAATACCATCCAGAGCTATCTCTGGTGGGGCTTTTTATCCGTTGATCTTCTGCTTATCGGCGTTATAGACGGTCTGTTTGTGCCACTGCTGGTTGCCCCGGTCGTCATATATTTTGTGCGGCGAAATGCAGAGCTGGAAAAGCTGACCAAAGAGCTCCAGATCGAGATCCTGAAGGTTAAACAATCCGAGGGAAATACAGTGAGACAGAGCGAAGCCCTCTACCGTTCGATTGTCGAAGACCAGACCGAATTTATTAACCGTTTCCTGCCTGACTTCACAGTCATTTTTCTGAATGGGGCGGCATGCCGCTATTTTAATATAAGCCTCGATGAGTTTATCGGCAGAAATTTCCTTTACCTGCTGCCGCCGGAGGATCAGATAAGACTGAAAGAACTTCTTTTTTCCCTGACCCCGGAAAATCCTTCAGCCGACATTGAGCACCAGATCATAGCACCTGACGGCTCTATATGCTGGCAGCAATGGACCAACCGGGCGTTATTCGACAGTAATAGAAATCTTGTTCAATTTCAGGCGGTAGGCCGTGATATAACCAGGATAAAACAGGCCGAAGCGGCGCTCAGGGATAGTGAGGAGATGTACCGGATTTTATTCGAACATGCGCCAATCGGCATTGGCAATGCAGAGCTGGATGGAACACTGATCGCATATAACGATGCCATACTTGCCCCCGGCGGTTATACCCGTGAGGATATTGCCAATATAAAAAATATGTCTGAACTTTATTTTGATGTCGCGGAACGGGAGAAAATAATCAATATTGCCCGCAGGCAGGGTTTTCTGGATCAATACCCCGTAAAATTCAGGCGCAAAAACGGCACTCCATATGATTCACTGCTCAGTCTGAGGTTTATCAGATATAAGGACAGGATATTTACTCAGGCCATGGTGGAGGATGTCACCGAAAAAAGCAAGGCAGAAGAAGCACTTCAGAAAAGCGAACAGCGTTACCGGGAACTCTTCGAGGATTCGCCCATATCGATCATGGAGATGGATATGAATGGCATCAAAAAATACCTCGACAGCTTAAGGGCTCAGGGCGTTACTGATTTCAGAAAGTTTTTCGGGAATAATATGGTGGCAGTCAGAGAGTGCATGGCCCTGATAAAAATTCGGGACATGAACCGGGCAACGCTGGACCTGTTCAAAGCTGAAACAACTCATGAGTTGACCGAAAACTTCAATAATATTTTCGACCCGGAATCATACAACTTTCTCCAGCAGGATATGGTAGCCCTTGCAGAGGGAAGAAGTTGGCATGAGCACGAGTCAGTCGGACGCACCCTGAAGGGAGACAAAATTCACGTTTCCATGAAATGGCACCTTGTTTCCGGCTTTGAAGAAGTGCTATCGAGAGTCATCGTGTCGTTAATCGATATAACCAAAAGCAAAGAGCTCGAAAACTCTCTCAGAGAGAACGAGGAACGATTGCGCAAATTAAGCGATAGCGTACCGGGGGGTCTTGTTTATCAGATCGACTCAGGCAAGGATGGCCGGCAGCGCCGATTTTCGTACATGAGCGCGGGTGTTGAGCAGTTGCATGGCATTACGGTAACTGAGGCGCAGAACGATGCAATGAGCGTATATGGTCAGATTATTGAAAAGGATCGGCATCGGGTAGCTGAAGAGGAAGCTTTTGCGCTGGCACATATGGCCCCATTTAAGACCGAGGCGCGCGTGCAGTTGCCATCAGGCGAAATAAGATGGAGATTTTTTTCCTCTGCGCCGAGGCGACTTCCTGATAATCACCTGGTATGGGATGGCATCGAAATTGATATTACCGATCGCAAGGAGCTCGAATATTCATTAAGAGAAAGCGAGAACCGCTTCAGAATGGCTCTTTTGAATTCTCCAATTGTAATCTTCAATCAGGACATGAACCTGCGCTACACATGGATATATAATCCCCACGGATACTTAATGGATGATGTAATAGGAAAAAGTGACGCTGATTTTTATGATATTGAGAGTTCCGACCAACTTATAGAAATAAAACGTTGTGTGATAGAAAGTGCTGTTCCAGTAAGAAAGGAAGTCAGGCTCAGGCGGGGAAGCCGGATCTTTTATTACGATTCCATATTTGAGCCACTCTACGATTACGACGGCAATATGACAGGCATAAGCGGCGTTGCCATAGATGTTACAAAGCGTAAAGAGGACGAGGATTTGATAAAGTCGTATCAGGATCAGCTCAGCCGCCTTATATCGCAATTGAGCACAGTAGAGCAGAGAGAGAAACGAAATATCGCGGTGGACCTGCACGATAACATAGGACAGACCCTCGCATGCGCCAACATGATGCTTGGGCAACTGCATAAATCTGCAGCAGGCGGTACAAGAGAACGTATGGATGAAATCCGACGCCTCATAGAGCAAACCATCAGATATACGCGCTCATTAACCTTCGAACTCGGCAACCCCCTGCTATATGAAATAGGCATCGAGGTAGCCCTTGAACGACTCGGGCGGGATTTTCAGAGAAAACATGGCCTCAAATTCTCCTTTCAGGACGACAGGCAACCCAAGCCGCTTCAGAATGATGCACGCATACTCCTTTTTCAGTCCATCCGCGAGCTGTTGACCAACGTAGCCAAACACGCGGACGCTAGGAGCGTGACCATTTCCCTGGCAAGGAAAGATAATATGATAGAGGCTGCAGTTCAGGACGATGGGACCGGATTCAATGATTCCGCGATTAGAGATAAATTGTTTGTTGACTCCGGTTTCGGCATCTTCAGCATCCGTGAACGGATGAAACATATCGGTGGAGCTATAAACATATCTTCAGAACCCGGAGCAGGGACAAGGGTTACCCTGACGGCCCCGTTAAAAACGAGTTAGTGTCAGCCCGGCAAGTTAAAAAATTACCCCTTAACAAAGGGGCCAACGGGGTCTGTTATGGAACCTATCTCAAAATCCCTTTTCCCCATCGCCGCGCTCCCGGTTGTCATTCCCGCGCATCCGTCTTACGTATTGACGGAGGGAATCCATGCTTTTCAAGGCTTAAAATGGCCCTTCGCTTTCGCGAGGTTGACGGACAGCGGTCACGGATAACAGACACTGATTTACCACAAAGAACTCAGAGTTATTATGTATTTCTCAAAGCCAGCGATTAGCAGCGTAATACCTTATTACATTTGTCATTGCGAGCACCTGAAAGGTGCGTGGCAATCCTTTCTCTAACCAAAAGATTCTGCACTTCGTTCGGAATGAGAGAGAGACTCGGGACGAAACATTATTATCGCCGGATTTTGGTATTTGTTATTTGGAAGAAGTTATTTTAAAATAAAATTATGATATTGAAGTTACTCTGTGCCCCCTGTGGTTAAACATTAGGTTTTTTATGAAACTACTCACATATCAGAAGGGAGAGCATGCATGAAGACGAGAATTCTTCTTGTCGATGACCACAGGATTTTTCGTCAGGCTCTCAGGGCAATGCTAGCGAAGCATTCAGACATTGAAGTTGTAGGTGAAGCGGATAACGGCCTGGCAGCGGTAAAAATGGTCAGCGAACTTTTACCGGATATTATCATAATGGATATTGCGATGCCTGATATGAACGGGATCGAGGCAACCCGTGAGATCATTGGAAAAGCATCTTACGAAGTAAAAGTAATATGCCTTACTATGCATTCAGACGCCTGGTATGTGACCGAAATGCTCAAGGCGGGCGCCTCGGCCTTCCTCCTTAAAGATTGTGCATATGATGAGCTTATTGAGGCGATCACCGCTGCAAAAGAGGGCCGTATTTACCTCAGCCAGTCTACAAGAGACAATCTCATGACAGATTATATAAATACCCTTAAAGGAGACAGTCCCCCTATTATCTCAACCCTCACCCCCAGGGAGCTGGAAGTGCTTCAGCAGATAGCTGAAGGACATTCAACGAAGGAGATTGCTTCCAGCTTCGGATTGAGTACAAAGACCATCGAAACACACCGGCAGAACATAATGGAAAAACTGAAGATTAACAATATTCCGGAGCTCGTAAAATTCGCCATCAGAGAAGGCCTGACCTCTATCTGACAAATCCCTCCGTTGCCCTCTTCCGTCCGTCATTGCGAGGAGCCTTTTTTCCGTCATTGCGAGGAGTGTAACGACGTGGCAATCCCTCTTCTCCCAGCCAACGACGAAATTGCTTCACTTACGTTCGCAATGACCCATTGACGCTAGCCAACGACGAGATCGCCGCGCTTCGCTCGCGATGACAAAAAGCACCGTCCGTCATGCCAAGGAAAACCTTTCTCCGTCATTGCGAGGAGCGAAGCGACGCGGCAATCTCTCCGTTACCATACCCTATCACCCATTTTCACCTCAGTCCCCCAATGTTACTGTGATTAACCGCTTTTTTGATTATTATCTCTTTCTGTATGGTAACATGTCCGTATGATCAGAAAAGATAAGGTAATTGTTAAAAACAGAGGAAAAGATTTTTTTTTGGATACAAAAGAGATGGAAACTTTGAAACCGGTATTCCGGAGCTATTCGGAGATAAAACTGGCATATCTTTTCGGATCAATGGCCAGAAAATCATGTGGGCCCGCGAGTGATTATGATTTCGCCGTCTACTTCGGTGATAGTACATCCCGCAGAATGTTCTCCATTAAACTCGATCTCATGGGACACATTAGCCGCATTCTGAAGACGGACAGGGTTGATATCGTCATCCTCAATCTGACGAAAAGTCCTGAATTAAAATATGCTGTCGTGAAAGAAGGGATTCTGCTGTTCGAAAGAGAGCCTTTCAAGGTCATTGTTGAACCGAAAATACTGAATGAATATTTTGATTTTCATACAATGATTTCCAGATACGGGTTGACAAAGGCCGTCTCATGAGCAACAGGAAAGCAATCGAAAACAAGATAAGCTCCGCCAGGAAATATCTGACCATTCTGAAAAGATATAAAAATATTTCGAAGGATAAGATCAAAGGTGATACTGACATCAGAGGCGCTGTCGAACGTTACCTCTATCTTGAAACGCAGGCGGCAATCGATCTGGCCGAGGCAATAATAGCATACAATGATTTCAGGAAGCCTGCCACGATGAGCGAAGCATTCTCTATCCTGAATGAAGAAAAGATTATTCCGGGCAAATTGACCGAAAAACTGATCAGAATGGTCGGATTCAGGAATGTACTTGCTCACGATTATGAAGATATTGATTATGATATCGTTTATAACGTACTCCATAGAGGCCTGCTTGATATCGAGCATTTTCTAAAAATCATTACAAAGCACATAAACTGAACATCGTCAGAGAAAAAATGTCAGATGTCGGCAGATGTCGTATGAAAAACAATCTAAAAAACTCATCATTGCAGCCACGGTGAATCTGGAAAGAGGATTTCAATGCAAGGAGAAAAAATGAAATGTCTGCTCTGCAAGGGTGAGATGGAAAAGGCAACCTTTTCCTTTTTCTAGAAAAACCAGCCTGTCCCCGTTTTCATTGCTCTCCACCGTCTACCTCATTCATCCTGTGATATAATTAAATCATGAGATTGGATAAACAGGAAAAAAAGGCACTGAAGTATGCCCTCCAAAATTTTCAGGGTGAAATATATCTGTTCGGATCTCGCACAGACAATGCCGGTCGGGGAGGAGACATCGATATCCTTCTGGTGCCCAAATCAGCATCCGGACACTTCAAACTGGCTCTGGATATACAGAAGAAATTTTTTTCACACTGTGAAGAGAATATAGATGTTTTGATTTACAAAAACAGCCCTTTCTGCAGGGAGATCCTTAAACATGCAAAGCGTCTTGATATTCAAAGAATTTAATGATCTGAAGAAGGCAATATATCTTCTGAAGTCATCTGTAAAGAAGTTCAAACCATATAAAGTTAAGAAAAATTACACTCCCGTCGAACTGGAATATTATGATTCGCTTGCCTTTCGTTTTGAAAAGGCCGTCGAATTGTTCCTGCATTTTTTCAAGGGACTTGAGTTATACCATTCCGGAAAAGTCAACGATACACTGAGAGACAGACTCCTCTTCATGCAAAAACTCAAAATAATTGACAGCATCGACTTTTGGATAGAGGCGAGGTTATTAAGGAACAAGGTAGCCCATGACTACCTGCCGGAACAGCTAAAAGACATCTATCAGGAAATTCATAACAACTCCCTATTTATGCTGGGGTATATGAACAATATCGAGGGGCATATGAAGACAGTCAAGAAAAGAGAAGAGAAATAGCGAGTGCTGCAGATCGACAAATCAGGAATAATGACGCTCAGGATGACAGCCGCGCATCAAGCTCCCCACCCTTCGCCTCAGGCGAATCTCCGGGTCGATGACAGGCAGGCGTGGCCTCCCCCTCAGGCGGACCGGGTGGAGGTTTAATTCCCCCTTAACAAAGGGGGATCAAGGGGGTTGTTACAAACATATACCTTACTAATCCGTTGCCTTCTCCCTTCCGTCATTGCGAGGAGTGAAGCGACGCGGCAATCCTTCCTCTCCCTGGGGCCAACGACGAGATTGCCGCGCTACCTCCGGTCGCTCGCAATGACGAATATTCTCCCCCGGACCCGCAACCGCATTTCCAACCATTGAAGGGTTGTGGTATAAATTCCCCCTTAACAAAGGGGGATTAAGGGGGATGTTTCAATTTGCCAATTACCAGGGGTACTTCTATATTTAAGTTAACTCAAAAACTCCCCTCGCTGATAAGTAGGGGTTGCTCCGCCTCGGGCGAGAGCTCCCGAACCCCGGGGTTCGATCAGGCAGCTACTGTATGAACATTGTAGGGCAGTCTGCTTAATATAAGAGGATATCCGACAATTTTTCGGGTTGGAAAGATTATCCCTTGCCCGGAAAGCCTGATATACATCATTATTTGACATATCATAAATTATAATGTACATTAATATGCATGATGGCTTTGAAAAAGAAACCGATACAGATTTACATTGAACCCAAACAGGACGAGCTGATCGAACGGCTCGCCAAAGAAAAAGGCACTTCGAAGGCGAAAATAATACGATTGAGCATTGACAGATACCTCGGCGGACTGCCGGTCGAAGAAGACCCTGCACTGGGGGTTATCGGACTCGGAAGATCGGGGAAGAAAGACATTTCCGAGAAACATGATATCTATATTGCGGAACATGTTTCCGGCTACGGGAAGAAAAAGAGGAAATAGTGTATGCGGAAAGCATATTCGTCGACACAGGCGCATGGGTTGCGCTCGCAGATGAAGATGATTCGCATCACGCAGACGCAGCTTCAATTTTTCCTTCTCTTCTGAAAACACACAGAAACCTCATCACAAGCAACCTCGTAATCGCTGAATCTTATATTCTCATATTAAAAGGTCTGGGGCACAGCGCAGCAATAACCTTTCTGGATAGAATAAACAGCAGTCCAAGGATAATCCGGATTCATTCGACATCCGACATTGAGATCGAAGCAGAAAAAATACTGAGTAAATATCGCGATCAGGATTTCAGCTATACGGATGCAGTCAGTTTCGCTTTGATGAAAATACACAGGATGAAAAAGTCATATTCCTTTGACAGGCATTTCCAGACCATGGGGTTTGCAAGGCTCCCTTAAGGCATTCAGTCAAGGAAAGCAGGTCCGGGAGATCTATAGACTGTCCGCACCGGGGCAATAAATGGATGCCCGATTAAAGACCCCGAGTACGAACCTCAGGCATGACGAATTGAAAAACTACTATTACTCAGCTTTGTGAACCAAAGGTTTTCGTTGGAATATTTATGGGACACTATACCAACTCCATCTTGCCCCAGGAGGGGTAAAATCCTTCGACAGGCTCAGGATGACAGACGCGCATCAAGCTCCCCACCCTTCGCCTCAGGCGAATCGCTGGATGATAAGGAGGGTTAGCCCTGAGCTCGCCGAAGGGCCGTGTGGTAGTAAAATTCCCCCTTAACAAAGGGGGATTAAGGGGGTTGTTACAAACATATCCCTTACTAATCCGTTGAATCCCCCGTCCGTCATTGCGAGGAGCGAAGCGACGCGGCAATCTATCCGTTGGCGTCCCCCGCTAATAGAGAATCTCCCGCTTGCGGCTGTTAAGCAGTATTAGGAACGCTGCTATGCCTGAATATCTACAGATTACCTAAATTACCCACAATGTTTTATAATTAATTTAATGACGTTAAAGAAAATAAAAGTTCTCATCATCGGCGCGGAAGGCTATATCCGCCCGCATCTGACAGAAGCATTGGCAAAAGAACGTACAAAGATCAGGAATTATATAATATACAATGGAAACAGAGACATATAAGCATTATCGGAAAGCCTGGGACAGAAGGCTTAGAAAAGAAGAGGAAGCGCTTGAGCATAAAACAAGACTTCTCATCAGGAAGGTTAGGATATGTGCCGAAAAAATTAAAAGGCTGGGTGGAAAACGGGTAATTCTTTTCGGATCACTTGCAGCGGGACGCTTCAGAAAGGACTCCGATGTGGATATAGCGGTTGACGGACTTTCAGTTGAAGCATATTTCAAGGCACTTGGCATTCTCGAAGAAACTCTCGAAGACGCAACTTTTGATCTTGTCGACATGCAGGAAGCTCTGCCCTCGGTTTTAAGAAAGATAAGGGAATTAGGTATCGAACTTTGAAAAACAGAAAAGAGGCACTCAGATTCAAGGCCGAGATATTTGAGGAACTTGAGAATATACATAGAATTGCCCGTGTAATTGAAAAGAGGAAAAAAGAGATCAGGAAACATGATGCGGATTCCGATGTGTATCTCGAAAGTCTCGTTCATAATATAGAGAACTTTTATATGGGAGTAGAGGGGATATTTAAAAGTATCGCGGTGTTTACCGGTGAGGGCATTCCGGAAGGCCCCCGGTGGCACAGCATACTTATCAAAGGAATGGCAAGAGATATACGTGGAGTAAGACCCCCTGTTCTTAAACAAGAAACCAGAGAAATTCTTGATGAATACAGAAAATTCAGACATCTTGTCAGGAATATTTATACCTTCAATATAATCCCAGAGAAAGTCATGACTCTGGCTCGTGGCATAAAAAAAGTATTTGGCGCATTTAAAAAAGATGTCATGATTTTTCTGAATTTTATCGAAAAAATTTCCGGATAATACTTCACGATTTACTGTTTACGCCTTACCACCTCCCGAGAGTCTTCGGGACCACCACACCTATAACCTGAGGGCGTTGACGTTTCACTGACACAGAAGGAAGATCGGATGCCGCATCAGGATTGCCATCATTCTGCATGTAATATCTGGAAAATACAATTCGGCACCAAGGGATAATTTCAGATAAGGCATACAACTTTATCACACCGCATTCAAAGCAATGGGATGGATAAATGTAAGGCGGCAAGAAGGTTAAATAAGCATAAAAATAATCCTCCCTTTTGCAGAAAAACCAGCCTGTCCCCTTTCCCATTTTTTACGCTTTACGGTTTTAAAATTGAATGTCCAATATCCCTGATAAGTACGCCATCAAGAGTGAAAATCCGCAATCAAGTATGGTGTTTCCGGAATTAAAGACAGCGATGATCCTTCGACAAGCTCAGGATGACAAAGACTTATAAAGCTAACCTCTCTGATAAATAAAATCGGCTCCGCCTAAGGCAGGCCGGGGTAGAGGTTTAATTCCCCCTTAACAAAGGGGGATTAAGGGGGTTGTTACAAACATATCCCTTACTAATCCGTTGAATCCCCCGTCCGTCATTGCGAGGAGCGAAGCGACGCGGCAATCTATCCTCTCCCTGGGGCCAACGGCGAGATTGCTTCACTTACGCTCGCAATGACCCATTAAAGCTGGCCCATTACACCATCTCCATCCCCATCTATGTAAACTTTAGTATTAATTTTCTTTAATCCCTTCAGTATGATTACATTTGCAACCAATTTTATCTTGACAAATTTAATCATGCCGGGGATAATGAGAGCTACCTTGACTAAGGTTTTGCGATATCTGATATAAGGCATTACCTGATAAAATAGTTAACCTTGGTACGAAGGCAACATCAAAGAGGGGTTGGGGCTTCAGTTTTTTTATTTTTTGGGGGGACACATGGTAAGAAAACTGAAGGCCTCCCTTTAATTCAATGCTTCCTCATTAAGGAGGGAAGTTGATGCAGAAGGATGATATGTTCCGCCTTGCAGAAGAACAATATACCCTTTTGCGAAACATTTATACCTTCATAATACCACCCGACTATTGCAGCTTCCCGATTGACCTGCCGAAATGCAAAGCAGCCTTTGTCAAAGTCAATGCCGGAAAGATAAAGGAGATCGAAGTCCACTATAAAAACGGCGCAGTACAGACGATAAGACCGGAGAAGAAAGTGAATAGTGAATAGTGAATAGTGAAGCGTTTCTGACTCACAATTCCCCCTTAACAAAGGGGGACAAAGGGGGTTGTTATTAATTAGATGTCCATAAAGTCGTGTTTTGTCATTGTCCGTCCGTCAATAAGTAAGACGGATGACCGGTAGATCCATGGTTCGACGGGCTCACCATGACATTTTGTCACCCTGAGCTTGTCGAAGGGCTGGATTCCGTCTTGATCGGGGGATCAAGTCGTGTAATGACAGGTTGCAAAAATCTGAGTTTATGGACAGACACTAAATTAATATCCGTTTTACATCATACGGACAACGGTCACGGATAACGGACACGGATTCTAACTTTCAAAAGCCTTCCAGCACCAAAGGGCGGTGGCTAAAACATGTCATCGCCCTCTCTTTTGTAAACCAGCGATGACCGAAAGGCAACAGATGCATCAGATGGAATACCACAATATACTGGACCTCTTCAACACCGCGGAGTCTGTATATTCATCAATGCATAGAAACGGTATTCTTGCAACCGCGCCGGACACGTTCAGGATGGACCTGCCCCTGCCTCAATATATGGCAACAGTATACGCGGTTGTAAACCGCGGCAGAGTCATTGAACTCGAAATCCACTATGCAACAGGAGAAAAAGAAATCATAAAATCTCCGAAATATTAGAGACCGTGAATAGTGAATCGTGAATAGTGAATAGTAAAGCGTGAACCATTTGTGACTCAAAATTCCCCCTTAACAAAGGGGGACAAAGGGGGTTGTTATTAATAGAAATGGGGGTTGTTCTAAATAAATTCCACCGCAGCAGAGCTGCAAGGTATCCGACATACCCCCTCCCTTGACGGGAGGTCCGTCAATACGTAAGACGGGAGGGGATTAAGGGGCGGGTGTCAAAAATAATTTCATCATATACCCTCTCCCTGCCCCTCCCCCATAAAAGGGGAGGGAAAAACGGAGATACCCTAAGCAAAGCTTCTAGGAATTTAATTTAAAAAAAATCTCACCCCCCTACACAGGTAGGATTGTCAGAAGTGTATTGCGGTAGTAGAGTAAGGCTACACCTTAGAAAGAAGTAAGGGATATAGGACCATATTTATCATCCATTGGATGGTGAATAACAACAGACCCAAAAAAATAGTTAAAACAGAGAAAGGAGGGATGCATTCTATGTAATAAATTTTTCAGGCGAGTTGTTGCCGCATTGGGTAAAAACATGTGCAAATAAGTAAGGAGGGATTTAAATGAAGAAATCAGGACAATATAGATTGATCATTCTTTCTGTTCTATTGATTAGTCTCTTTGCAGCGCTTCCGGCATGGTCTGCGACTATAATCGTACCCGACAACCAGCCGACAATCCAGCTTGCAATTGCTGCATCAGGAGCAGGCGACACAATTCTTGTCAGATCGGGTATCTACGTTGAGGCAGGACAGATAAATATTCCGCATATCCTCACAATCAGAGGCGAAGGCAGGCCAATCATTAAACCGGCAGGAGATACCCCTTACGGCGCAGGCTGGTGGAATGTGCCGGTCGGCAGTCATCTCGACCTTCAGAATGTTATCCTGGACGGCGCAGGCCGGAAGGTTTTTTTCGGAATCTATGCTGAGGGTACAGGCCGGATAGAAAATTGCGAAATACGGAATATCGGCTACGATCCGGAGACAGGCTATGCCGGTGGCTCCTATTTGGGTATTGCGTTGAGACTTTTCAACAATTGGACCATCACGCATAACTTATTATGGAATATACAGAGAGTCGGCATCCATGTTAACGGAAATGAGACTGAATACAAGATCACCGATAACGTATATGTCGGTAAGGGTGAAGGCAACTGGCTGGATTACGGCATCGAGGTTGAACGTGGGGCATTTGCATTTGTTACTAACAATGTCGTAACAAACTGCCTCGGTGTAGCTTCAGACGGATCGACATCCGGCGGATTCATGGCCACTACCTTTTTCGCTGCTGCCACAACAACCTCAGCCATCCTTTATGACAACACCTTCACGAATAACACATCCGGCATAATCGTGGGATATAATGCCTCCGATACAGCTATGGTCATAGCTCACAATAACTATATCTATGACAACACAGCCCTTGGAATTAACAACAGCTCCGCTACAAATGTTGTTGCTGCCGAAAGAAACATCTGGGGAACAACTGACCTCAGTGTAATAGCAACTATGGTTGCAGGCGCAGTTTCCTATAACCCACCCGCCGTTTTAGGCGCCAAGGGCGACAAAGGCGATCAGGGTGACAAGGGTGATCAGGGCGACAAAGGAGACCAGGGCGACACAGGCGCAACTGGAGCTACCGGCGCTACCGGAGCAACCGGCCCTAAGGGTGACAAAGGTGATAAAGGCGACCAGGGAGATCCCGGAACATCGTCGTGGACTGATGGGACAGGTGTGGTTTGGACAAATAACAAAGTTGCTATCAAAACACCAAATCCAATCGTTGAATTGCACGTTTCAAGAGATATATCTTCAGGTGGCACAGTCGCGTTTCTCGACGGCTATGGAAATGTACCGTATGGCCCCAACCTAGCCATTCGGTCTGCGCGGGGAACAATGACGTCACCGTTGCCGACGTTGCAAGGCGATATAATAGGGCAGGTTAATTTCCGCGGTTATGGACTCACGGGCTTCGCAGGCATGCGCCGCAGTGGTTTAGTGTCCTATGCAGCAGAGAACTATACAGACACAGCACAGGGCTCAAATTTAACATTTGTTACAACTGCGGTCGGGTCAACGACACCCCTCGAACGAGTGATAATAGACCCATCAGGAGAAATGACAATCAATAATATGAAAGGAACATATAGCGGTGGCAGTGCATACGTATGTGTAGGTAACGATGGGAAGTTATTTGCTAGTGAGACCGGGTGTCCGTAAAGGGTTAAAAGAGTAAGAATTAAGCAATTTACTTCAAGGAAGGGACGTTCGTTTTTGCGAATGTCCCTTTTTTTAACAAATCAAAATGCGCGCATTATTAGAGTTACAGCTTGTCAAAGCGAAGTAATGCCTTTTTATGTTATTTTAAAAAAATAGATAAAAATCAGGTTCACACACATGCAATCAAAACGGAAAGCAGCCTGTTGTAATGATTGGTGAGTTCCTGAGAAATGAGATTTATGAGCAAACCTATATTTATTATTGGTGTCCCTCGCTCTGGCACAACCTTACTAAGAGTGCTCTTGGACTCCCACCCTAATATTGCTTGTGGCCCGGAAACTCCTTGGCTCGCAAGAGCACAGTGCTCAATAAAAAAGGTGTATCAGTTTATGTCAGATGATCAATTTGGATATGTTAAGAATTTTGGAATATCCAATGACATATTTAGAAGACAGATAGGCAAATGGATCCATGCACTTTTCATGGATTATGCTTTCTCCAGAGGTAAGCAAAGATGGGCAGAAAAAACACCGGATCACAGTTTGGAAATTCCCTTTTTATCTGATATGTTCCCCGATGCTTTCTTTATTCACTTAGTGCGCGATGGTCGGGATGTTGCATGCTCAACTGCAATCCTTTCAGATAAACATAAATCGATCTCTTCATGGCATTCAAAGTACCTTCTTATGGATGAAAATCAAGTTGTGGACAATACTATTGAAAATGCTGCTTTAAGATGGCAAAGATGGTTGCATAAGATAACTACTGGTCTGCAAAATCTCAATTCTATCTGCATAGAGTATGAGAATCTGGTAAGCAAACCGAGGGAAGTACTTCAAACAATTATGTTATTCATCGAAGAGGAATACGATGAAGCCATGCTAAATTTTGCACGTTACCAGCATGACTTTCCGAGATGGGAGTGGGGCAGTCATGATGTTAGAAACAGTCAGCTTATTTCAAGTGATTCAATTGGACGATGGAAGAGACATCTATCCCCTGAAATGATCAATAAAATTGAAGACATGATAGGGGATACGCTAAACCAATACGGATATCTGCTGTCTCGTAAAGAAAGGTCTTCATGAATGGTTAAAAAAAATTGTCAACTCGCCACAATAAAAGAACTGAACTCTCAGAATTTCAAAATCTTCATGGATGATGTCAACGAGTTTGCAGAAAGCCTTGGTCTCCGTAAATTCACGGACTGGTCTAAGGTTTGGGAATATCCCTGGCTTTGGTTCCATTGTCTATCGAAGATAGACTGGCGGGAGAAGAAACTGCTCGACCTTGGAAGTGAGATTAGTCCAATGCCATGGTTTCTGGCTTCTCTCGGCGCCGTAGTCACGCTCGTTGAGGCTGATAACCAATGGGTAACTCATTGGGAGCGTATTCGGAAAGAAACAGGGTTATCTGTTGATTGGCATGTCGTATCCGACGAAAACCTGCCTTTCGGTGATGCACTCTTCGATGTCGTAACCAGTTTTTCAGTCATTGAACATCAAAACAATAAGCAACGAGCGGTCGATGAAGTGGCAAGGGTACTGAAACCGGGCGGGATTTTTGCTCTCTCCTTCGATATTTGTGAGCCGGGCATGGGTATGACCTTCCCTGAATGGAACGGACGTGCCTTGACCATGGCTGAATTTGAAAGTCTCATCTGGAATCACCCAGCTTTTGATAACGGCGATACCGAACCACATTGGAACATTGCTGACATTCCTGATTTTATAAATTGGCATTTACAAAGCGCTCCACATCATAATTATGTCGTGGGGGCTGCTTTTCTGAAAAGAATTTAAAAGGCAGTCTATTATCTGAGTTTTACTAAAATGATCCCAACAATATTCCACGTAACTCATTGGAAGGCAGGATCCCAGTGGATATATCATATATTGCGAAAATGTTTACCAGATCTAATTGTTCCTTTTGACATAGATATTGAGCGATTCATATCCAAGCCAATCCAAGAAGGTAAAATCTATCCTACCGTTTATTTGACGAAAGAACAATTCGATAGACTAATTATGCCGCCTCAATGGTGTCGGTTTATTATAATCAGAGACCTTCGGGATACGCTTGTATCCGCATATTTTAGCCTTAAATTCAGCCATCCTGTCATTTCACCGAATATAACTAAATACCGCAAACAATTAAACGCCATGAATATTTCCGAGGGGCTTGTCTTCTTGCTGAAAACCTGGCTCCCCAAGTCTGCTGCCATTCAGGAATCATGGCTTGATAGCGGTGAACCATTGATTCATTATGAAGATATATTAAAAAATGATTTAGAAATAGTTGAACCATTGTTAATTTATAAATGTCACCTGCCTGTTCAGCGTAACGTGTTGAGGGAAGCCATTATTAAGAGCAGATACGAGTTTATGACCAATGGCAGAAAACAGGGCGAGGAAGACGTAACGTCTCATTACCGCAAAGGGATAATGGGTGATTGGCGCAATTACTTTGATGATGACGTAAAAAAAGTATTTAAGGATAGATATCAGTATTTGCTGAATAAAACAGGCTATGAGGCTCATTCCAATTGGTAATTTTAGTAATCAATATTGACAATGCGATAAAATTTTCTTCAATTGTTAAAACTCAGTAACTTGAGGGTAGCTAAGAAATTATCGCCCGATATGATTTTTTTATTAGAAAAGCATTGATGATAGGCTTATGCCCAATGTTATACTCCTCTGAATAAGCTAGAGATAATCTTCAGGAAATAATTTTTGATGATGCTAAAAAACGGTATTCATAAGATTATGATCCCGCGTTTTGATACGATCGGAGACATAATACTTTTAGAAGGCTTCCTTGAAGCTCTTTTGAATAAATATTCCGATGCTGAAATAGTATTAGTTGTTCAGGAATCATACGCACAGCTTAAATCCCTTTTCCCGGAACATATAAAGTGGTTCACCACGGATATCAATCCTTATTCAGTGCCAGATAAGGATAGCATTAATCTTCTCCTTAAGAGTTTAGCTGCCGAAAAGTGGGATTTAATCATAACATCCACGTTTAACCGCACCTATCTCGATGAAACAATCGCCCTTAAATTCAAGGACGTAAGAAATATTGCAATCGGTGCAGATAGGCAAATCCCATGGCGTCTGAAACATCTCTGGAAAACTTTGGGATTAATAGAAGAACGGCCTACTTATGAGTTTGTGCCGGTTGATGAATTTGCACATGAAAATGAAAAATATCAATCTTTATGGAGGAGCCTCACGGGAGAAGAAGGCCCGGACTTGCCCCGCCTGGTCATCGCGCCTGCCTTGACAGCACATGCGAACGATCTTCTTTTACAATGCAAGTTACAGAAGGACAGCTTCTTCATCTGTAATCCCGCCGGCATTGCCAATATAACCATCAAGCAATGGCCCGAGGAGCGATTCGCTGACATTATCGTCTGGATCGAAAAGGAATACGCACACAGGACATTAGTAACGGGGCACGAGAAAGAAAAAGGCATAATTGAAAGAGTATTAAATATCGCCAGAGAAAAAGGAGCCACGCCGGTGGGCTGGCTCGGGAAAGATGGTGAAATACCAATTCTGGCCGCACTGACACAAAAGGCAACGCTTTTTTTTGGGAATGATACTGGACCAATGCATATTGCTGCAGCACTTGGTGTGCCTACCTTGGGTATTTTTGGCGGTGGCAACTGGCCAAGGTTTTTGCCGGTTGGTCCTAATTCGATAGGTATTGCCGGAGACCTGCCCTGCTTTGGCTGTAACTGGAACTGTATTTTTGGGGACGCGCCTTGCGTAAAACTGGTCAATGCTAACGATGTGCAAATAGCGATCAAGTTGGTATTATCCGGCGGAAAGTTAGATGGCAACATACTACACGCCTCGGCCTTGGTGAGTGATGAAACAAGGATTTATATTGCGAAAGCACGGGATACTTATAAAATATGTGAAGTAGACCGGGCTGCGAGGCTGGACGGTTTGCAGCAGCTCAATTCACTCATGCAGCAGGTCACTTCGCGTCTGGCGGATAGCGAGGCAGACCGGGCGGCCAGGCTGGAGATCATCAACAGGGTGAATGAGCAACTCGACATATGCGAAAAAGACCGGGCTGCGAGACTGGATGTTATCAACGCACTCGATGCGCAGGTTAAGGAGCTTCAGCGTAAATTAGGAAATCCGGGCTTATGAGATGGCCCCGTCGCTCCACTCCTCGCAATGACAGCGAGAAGAATCTATAATGACTACACTTAAATTTATATTATTACAGTAAGTTATGTTGTTTTCTTAAAGTATAACATAATGTTAAATTACTGCCTTGCTGCGTTATAAATGTTAACACTCTCATCGATCCCTACAATCAGGGGACGGAGAAATTCCCCTTTATTAAGGGGGAAAGGGGCGTGTTCCCCTACCCTCTGTACAGGTTATAATGAAGGGTCAGTTTATGCACAGACATAATTAACAATCTCTCTGCGTACTCTGTGGTTTCATTTTTTGAAGACAGATTGAAATATATGCATATCGGCGTCAATTTAAGGACATTAAATCCCGGCAAGATCGGCGGACTGGAAGGCTATCTCAGGAACCTAATTAAGGAACTGCTCGTAATCGACAGGGGAATCCACTTCACCCTGTTCGTCACGAGAGAAAACGAACCCACGTTACTCTACCCTGCTGACAGAGTGACCAAAGTTCTCATCACCCATGATAATTATGAATCCCGGATATCGGAATATCTCCATCAGAACCCTGTCAATCTCTACTTCTGCCCGCTCCTTATACTCGAACCTGTTGTAAAGCATATTCCAACCGTTATAACCATCCCCGACATGCAGCATGAATTTTTTCCCCAGTTCTTCTCGCAGGACGTCCTTTCATGGAGACGAAAGAACTTCAAGGTTTCAGCCACATCTGCCACAAAGGTGCTGGCAATCTCCAATTTTACGGCACGCACCATTGTCGACATCCTCGGCGTCCATCCAGACAAGGTCCATTGTACCTATCTGTCGGGTGATGACGACGTATTCGGCAAGGAAATTGATGAGACAATACAGGGTGAGGTGAGGAAAAAATACGACCTCCCCGATATATATGGATACTTTCCTGCCAATACCTGGCCACACAAGAACCATATAAACCTGCTGCGCAGTCTTAACGTCTATAAAGAGAAGTACGGCGCATCTCCCAAAATAGTGTTGACAGGCGCTCAGGATACAGGCCACAAGGACCTGGTTGCGGAGATCGATAAACAGGGGCTCCACGAAGATATAGTCTTCCTCGGATATGTTCCAAAGAGTGAGCTGCCGTATCTTTACAGAAACGCAGCTTTTCTGGTCTTCCCTTCCCTTTTTGAGGGATTCGGTATGCCTGTTCTGGAGGCCATGCTCTCGGACTGCCCGGTCATCTGCTCGGACAACTCAAGCCTGCCTGAAGTAGGAGGCGATGCAGTCCTCTATTTCAACCCTATAGATCCGGAGGAAATTGCTCAATCAATGAACAGAATACTTAGCGATCAGGATTTGCGGAATACACTTATAGAAAAAGGCAGGATTCAGGCCAGAAAATTCTCTTGGAGAAAAACGGCGGAAGAGACATTTGACATATTTAAGATGTTATTATAGCTGAGTTTATTTTGTTGCTGACTGGGAAAGGATGGCGAACATAAAATGACAGATTGGATACCAATTTCTCCACCACCTTTAAATTGTGACTGCAAGCCATTATTTGATGGCATTCATTGGCATCAACGATGGGAAGTTTTTGAAGGTATATTTACGCCTGGAAGAAATCCTGTAGCTGAACTTTGCGAGCTCATTCAACTCCCCAACGATTTAAGGGGCCTTCGAATACTTGATGTCGGAGCATGGAATGGGTGCTTCTCGTTCGAGTGTGAGCGGCGTGGTGCAAAAGAGGTTATCGCGTTAAGTCCAGAGTCACCAGACATCGTTGGCTTCAACCGATTAAAGAAAGCTCTTAATTCATCAGTTAACTATTGCATGGGATCAATATACTCATTAGACCCTCGTGAACTTGGAAAATTTGACCTTATATTATTTCTAGGAGTCCTATATCATTTGCGATACCCTCTGCTTGCTATCGATAACTTACGCAGAGTTGCCCGAGGCCCAGTCCTTATCGAAACCCATCTCATCGACGAGCATTTCATTCTGCCAGGTCAGGTTGTCTCACTTAATTCACTAACACCTTTGCTCGCCAATGTGCCGATCTGGCAGTTTTATCAAAAAGATGAGCTGGCTGGTGATGCTTCAAATTGGTTCGGTCCGAACAGTGCGGCTGTCGTGGCAGCATTCGCTTCGGGTGGTTTTACGATCGAACCTTTAAAGAAATGGCCAACGAGAGGGACTTTTCGCGCAATACCGACAGAAGGAAATCCCGAATATATGAATCTCCGCTGTTATGAAGCCCAGAGTCCTGTTATAAGGAAAAGCGTCGCGATGGACGACTGAGATCATAATCGAAACTGCATATGATCCTAAATATCACGGTAAAGGCGTAATTAATTAAATTGCCTTGCTTTTTTGAGCCTTTTAAATAAAATTATTACTTGAGATAATGTTTAACAACTATTCATAGTCATGAATAATACAATTGATAATATCAGGCAGCTGTTGAAAGCCAAGCAATTTGAGGATGCTAATTTTTTAATAGATAAAGCGTTAAAAGAAAGGTCGCCAACTGCTGATTTATTTAACTTAAAAGGGCAATTATTAATAGAAATTGGACATCTTGAAGAAGCTGCAAAAATATTTCGCAAAATTCATATAGACTGGCCGAATAATTTTGAAGCTTTAAATGGTCTTGCATTGTGCTTAATATATCAAAAAAAATGGGATGAAGGAATTCAGATTCTATCATCTATCTTAAAAAAAGATCCTCAGAATGAAGATGCAAGGGAACATCTGAGCTTTATAAAGAGAGAACTCTCTCTTATAGAAGTTACGCATCTAATAGAAGACAGAAAATATATTGAAGCAAAAAAAATAATAGAAAAAATTCTACAAAGCGATAAAAATAATACAGGAGCACTGCTTAGCCTTGCTGAAATTCATACAAAAGAGCATCACTTTGACCAGGCAAGTAACAATCTGACCTCCGTATTCAACTTCAATTTAAATCACGAAGAAGCATTAAAAAAACTGCTTTTTCTACAAAAAAGCGCAGAAGAATATCACATTAGGGCCAAGAATGATGAATCTGTCAAAAGCCAAAAGCGATTAATCAGTGTTCATATTCCGAAATGTGGCGGCTCAAGTTTTTTGAAATTTCTAAAAGGATATTATGGCGACAGACTTTATACAGATTACGGGATAGAATGGGCTATAAAAAATAGGGCTTTACTTTCAATTACTGAAAAAACCCTTTGTATACACGGCCATTTTAGAGCCGATAAATATGATGAGATATTCCGAGCAGCTTGCCTTGTCACATGGGTCCGACATCCGGTGATGCGAACTATATCCCATTACCGTTTTGTCTTAAAATATCCAGCATCAGTTTATAAAAATCCAACCCCCGCGTGTAAATTAGTACAAGAACGCAATTTATCGTTAGTAGAGTTTGCACACCTACCCAACATGAAAAACTTTTTAACCCGTTATTTTGCAGGAAAAAAATTGGAAGACTTTAATTTTATTGGGGTAGTAGAGTTCTATCGGGAATCCTTGGAAAGATTTTGCAATATGACAGAGATACCCTTCCCGTCAGTTATCCCGCAAGAAAATGTTAACAAACCGCCTAATGAAGAAACTTTTGACATTGATAAAGCTGATTTCGAAAAAATAGCAAAATTGAACACCGCCGATTGTGAGCTATACCAGAAAATCCTTGATAGGATTTAATCCTCAGCAAAAAGCTTATAGAACCTTAAACGATTCAATACATAAATTAGCCTATTTCCTCTAAAGTACGCAAAGCTATAACATAAGTCCAGATAAATTTTCTGAGAATCATTGTAACTTAGCAACCTCGGTTTGTAAAAATTTCAGATTTTCCTTAGCTGCAAGACACTGGGGATCAAAATGAAGAACCCTCTGTAATAAGTTCGTAGCCTCCCGAAAATTTCTTTTGATTATTTTTACACAAGCAAGCCCGTTTAACGCCTGTGTATGTGTGGGGCAACTCCGGATAATATCAGCAAATATCTTCTCAGCGGCATCAATAGCACCCGCATGATACAACAATTCTCCCTTTATAACTAACAAGTCTTTTGATTCCGGATACTCCGTCAAAGCACGCGTTAGCAACTCGTGAGCCTCATGATACTGAGCAGCATGTATTAGGTTGTCAAGGCGGGCGATGACATCTTTGATTTTTTCGGCATAAACATGATTAGCAATAAGCGAAATCAATTTTGCCCCTTTAGAAAACCAATCTTTGTCATAAGTGAACCGATATCCATGAACTTCAACGTCATAAGGACTAATGGGAACTTCGCCGAGCGGCAGATTTGCCCAATTTTCTTGTGTTTTATCAATGGAACTGTCTGAAAAAGGGACATTTAGTAATTTTTTAATCTGAGAACATATTTCCAGAAAAATTATTGTTGTTGGATGGTTATGAGTTACAAACAATTTATAGTTCTTATAGTGCATCAATATAAATTCTGCAAGTTTAATATGAGTCCGCAATTCTCTTCTTTTCAGTTCGTCAATGCATACCTGAAACCTATTATTAAGGTCAAAATTAATCAGGCCATTTTGATATAGTTCAATAACTCTGGAATAATTAATCGATTTTAATAGTGGGATAAGATATTCTTCCCCATATACAATTCCATAACTACTCTTCGGATGATGCGGGTTACGATCCATAGAATATGTCCCACTATTGAAAATATAGGGAAAAGAAACACAACTCGCACCCTCTCGTACTATTTGTTTTATGGCTTGGTCACTTAATTCGCCATGGTTTTCCCCCAATGGCTGATAAATCAAAATATCGCTTTTTTTAATGCCTTCAATAATCACCCGGGCAGCTTTCATCTTGCCAGCCTTGGCATTATTAGAAAAATATTCGATCTGCCATTCATTTTGGGGCAAGCCAATTTTGAGAAATTTTACGATTGCTTCACCCTGGCAATTCGCAAAAATAGTGATATTTTTCATTTTAGCCTTATGTTAGCTTAGGTAAAAGGTAGCACTCATAAAAATATTGGCATTATAAACTATCTACAATTCTTCTATATCTACTTGCCTATTCATTATCTAACAACATTTAAATCATTCTCCACCATCAAATGCAAAAGGGCTCCAATCGGGACCTCTGGTTTCCATCCGAGCTTACCCCTCGCTTTCGAGTTATCTGCAACAAGATCAGTATCCTCGGCAGGACGGTAAAATGCCGGATCTTCAACTACATAATCCTTCCAATTCAGCCCGACATAGGAAAAACATATCTCCACGAGGTACCTGACTGTGTGGAGTTGCCCCGTCCCTATCACAAAATCTTCAGACTCCTTCTGCTGCAGCATCATCCACATCGCCCTGACGTAGTCACCGGCGAACCCCCAGTCCCTTTTGGCGTCGAGGTTTCCCAACCGCAGTTCTTTTTCCAGTCCCAGCTTTATTTTCGCAACGCCCTGCGTAACCTTTCTCGTAATATACATGGGCGGACGTCTCGGTGATTCGTGGTTGAAGAGGATGCCTGAACAAGCAAAGAGGTTATACCTTTTCCTGTATACAGTAACAATATTATATGCGTAAAGTTTCGCAGCAGCATAGGGGTTAGCAGGCCTGAAGGGGGTATTCTCATTCTGCGGAGAAACCTCGGCATTGCCGAAAAGCTCGCTGCTGGAGGCCTGATAGACCCGGATATCAGGTTTAATCTTCCGCACTGCATCGAGGATCTTTACGATGCCGATGCCGGCCACCTCGGCGGTGGCGACCGGATCGTCCCATGAGGCAGGTACAAAGGAAGGCGCTGCGAGGTTGTAGATTTCGTCCGGCATGTTGCCGGATATGGCGGCCTCGATGGATTTCGCGTCGGTCACGCTGCCCCGAATGATGTTCGCATCCCTCAGATGTTCCGGGATGTTTTCAGGCGCCACCTGATTGGGAGAGAGGCCGTAGACCTGGTATCCCTTCTCGCTTAACAGCTTCGAGAGGTAATAGCCGTCCTGGCCAAAGATGCCGGTGATAAGTGCTTTTTTCAAGTCCCCTCCCTATCGCGAGCGCTGCGTGGCCTTCCCGCCGTTGGCCTGAACTGAGAGATTGCCGCGTCGCTTTGCTCCTCGCAACGACGGATACTGAGTTTTATATCTCAAACGATTTATCTGTGGAATAATCTTTGGAATAATGCCTTGAAACATTTTGATAAAAGATTATAAATTATATAAATCGGAAAAAGGTATAAATAAAACTTACATGATCTACCTTGATTACAATTGTTTTCAGAGAGGGTTTGACGATCCGCAACAGGTTAAAATTCAAATGGAAGCATTAGCGTGCTCGGAAATATTCAGAAAGGCTGAAAAGAAGGTTATTAAGCTGATATGGTCTTTCATGCATGAAGATGAAAACATTCTTTGCCCATTTCTTGAACGTAAATTAGCGGTGGATCGCCTGTCATCACTTTGTACTGTAAGAATTGGACCGGATAAGCAATTATATATTATTGCCAGGGACTTCCAATTGAAAGCAAAATTATCCGCTAAGGATGCTATTCATCTGGCATGTGCATATCACGGACAGTGCAAATATTTTCTCACCTGCGACGATAGACTTATACGTCGGGCAAAAAGATTGAACCTTGAGTTAAGAATTATGAATCCTGTAGAGTATATAAGAGAGGTTGATAGATAATGAAGACAAAAGCGATGGACGATACAGAGATTAAATTTAAAGGCATTGAAGCATTAAATAATTCCCTCGGCACGACAGCCGCTTTGAGATTCCTTACACTCCTGCACCGTGAACCCACAAACTATGTTGATATTTCCAGAAGGCTCTATGAAAAACAGACGATAGACGAAATCTTTGCAAGGGCTAAAAAGCACTGGAAGGCTTAGTCCAAGCTGTCAGCATACAAAATCAACAATAATAATCATCTATCGGCTGCCGTCTTCTGAATTTTACTCCGTATCGCGGTTGGGCATTATTTAGTGTCTGTCTATAAACTAACATATTTTTAAAAGTCGTCATTCCCGCGCATCCGTCTTACGTATTGACGGAGGGAATCCATTCTGAAGCTAAAAATGGATGCCCGACTACGAACCCCCGACTACGAAATTCGGGGGCAGGCCTCGGGCATGACGGATAAAAGACTCCGTAAACACCTTTGCTAATAGCCTCTTTCGTCATTCCCGCGGTCAGTAGGCGGGAATCCATTCTGAAGCTAACAATGGATGCCCGACTGAAAAATTCGGGCATGACGGATAAAAGACTCCGTAAACACCTTTGCTAATAGCCTCTTTCGTCATTCCCGCGGTCGGTAGGAGGGAATCCATTTTCCTCTATAATACATATGCAGATGAAAGAAAATTTTTACGTCTATATTTTATCCAGCCAAAGAAGAGGAACCTTATACGTAGGCGTAACCTCGAATCTCCTTAAAAGGGTTTATGAACATAAAAATGGCATGGTTGAGGGCTTCACAAAGAGATACGGGGTCCATCAACTTGTTTACTATGAAGTTGCAAAGGATGCCGGGACTGCACTATTAAGGGAAAAGCAGATAAAAAAATGGAACAGGGCATGGAAACTGAGGCTTATTGAGGGGCGTAATCCTGACTGGACGGACCTGTATGATAGCCTGACAATGTGAAAATGGATGCCCGACTACGAACCCCCGACTAAGAAATTCGAGGGCAGGCCTCGGGCATGACGAACAAAGACCAATGCAATGCTTGTCTTTTCCCTATGTTACTCATACCCCAAAGAATCCTTGTCAATCCCCCAAAGGACTTACGTCATTCCCGCAGTCAGTAGGCGGGAATCCATTCTGAAGCTAAAAATGGATGCCCGACTGAGAACCCCCGACTACGAAATTCGGGGGCAGGCCTCGGGCATGACGGATAAAAGGACAACGGTTCTTGCCTATCTACGATATTCCTGCCATCTCCTCAAAGGACTCCCTTCAACCCGCAAACCATTTACAATTCTTCATTTTTTTATATATCATAAATACATACCTTATCCGTAAAATCTGCGGATAGCCCGCTATGCTTTTATGAAAAATACGAACAGGACCTCATATCCGAATATCAGCATCATCACACCCTTCTATAATCAGGGGCAGCTTATCGAAGATATCATGCTCACATGGGATTAGATAAATGAAGGCTGTTATTGCCACTTCTATTGCTCCTTCAGAGCTGGAAAAGCAGAAGAAGGCCGTCTCGAACTGGCGGGCGATAGGCTTCGACGTCATATCATTCAACTGTCAGGAAGAAACAGAACAAATCCGGAACGAATTCCCTGAAGTGACTTTTATTTCCGTAAAAAGAGACGGCCGCCTTGTTGCAGGCAAGCCTCTCGTCTATTTCGACGACATACTCGATTACTTCAGGCAATCGGACTGCGGATTATGCGGCATCGTCAATTCGGATATTATCCTGGAGGACGCTAAAGAGCTGATCCCGTTTCTCGAAACCGAGACGAGGAATAGTCTTGTAACGGGATGCCGTGTCGATATACAGAAAGAAAATTCGAAAGAAGGCGTGATTTACCCTCTTGGTCTCGATTATTTTTTCTTCGACAGGTCTGTTATCGAAGCGTTTCCAAAGGACAGTTTTTTGATCGGCTCTCCCTGGTGGGACTACTGGGCTGCGTTTGTTCCGTTGGCACATGGAATAACGGTTAAGCAGCTAATACCCCCCATCGGTTATCATCCGGAGCATTCATACAAGTGGGACCAGGGATTATGGTTTTCACTCGCAAACAGGTTTTATGAGTACATATACCGGAATGATATAAAGCTGCCGCTCGATCAGGCGCTCATTGAAACCCACGGCCTGCACTTCGCGCTCGCGTATGGAGTCATGGAGTATATTCATGAAAATGCCAGGACCATTTCACTTAACTACAGCAGTTCTGACAAATCATCTGAAAAGCCTTTTATAGACTATAACCTTTTGCAACGGCCTCCGCAGGAAGCAGAGACGCCCGAGGACTTCACCCGTTTTAAAATTATGAGAAAGTATCTTCTGAAGTGTATAGAGAAATCTCCTGATTTCCCGGGTATCGTATCGACGTTGAATAATATCTCATCATTCTCGAGGCCACAGGCGCACCAGGTTGCGGAAACACCAGTTCAAAAAACCGCCGCCAAAAATAACACCCTGAAGTTCATTGAAACTCTGTCCGCGAATCCTGTGCATGACAGGCTTGCGGATGCATGCGTAAATTGCATGGGGCTCATTGCCCACAATGCTTATTGCGATGACCCTGCTTTTGCCCGGGAAGAAAAAGCTATTAAAGCTATGGATAAGGGAGAATTCAGCTTGCTCAGGGAATTCTGCACGGGTGGGACAGACGAGGGTTTTCTGCATTACTTGTACGGACTTGCCCTTGAGGGAAAAGGGCTTGTTGAAGAGGCGCTCAGTGAATATCAGGCTGCTTTGTCACAAGGGCTGAATACCGGCAGAGTAATATTTCTTGCAGCCTCGCTTGCAATTAAAGCAGGAAGGATAAAGACTGCCCGCGATCAGTTTGCTGTTCTGTACAGCATGAATCCTAAATCAAAGGAGATTGCCGACACATTAAAACGTCTTTCCGCTGAAATCGAAAGGCTCAGGGCTGATGTGATATTGAGTCCTTTGCCGGTTCCTGAAAACTTCTGTCTTCCTGACTCCGCACCCGCAGTTAGTCTTCCGAAAATTTCTCTTGTACTGCCGACAAGAGTGCGTGAAAAGGAACTGGAAGAAACCCTGAAAAGTCTTTCTGCGGCAATGCAGGATGTTCCTTATGAAGTCCTATTATATATAGGCGGAGAAATGACTGACAGCCTGGAAAGGCTCATCGGAAACTACAACATAGAACGCATTTTTTTTGACAGGGATATTTTCAGGCCTTCCGAGAAATTTTCCTGGGCCAAAATAATGAATCATGGCTTTAAAAATGCTGCGGGCGAGTGGATCATGTACGCAAGTGATGATATCATGTTTCACCCTTATGCCTTTCGGAATGCCCTTACCATGATCGATGATGAAGAGGATTTGGGTGGTATTACATTCCTGCACCGGAACACCGTTGAGGACTTCGGTGGCAGATACAGGAATTTTGGATACGACTCATTCGACGGCAAGGTATTTGTCAACTTCGGCATCATAAAAAAGGATGCATTCCTGAAGACAAAGGGGTTTGATGAACGTTTGCAGTTCTACTGGGCAGATGTGGATATTTGCATGCAGCTTTGGAAGAAGGGCTTTAAAATAAAGGCTTCCCTGCTCTCATTAGTTGACCATAACAATCTATCAGACAAGCGGCGGTCTGACAATTCAGGGGATATTTACCACTCGGATACTAAAATATATTTTCAGAAGTGGAGTGGAAGCAGGCTATTTAAAAACAAAAATATTCTTGCAAGAGACCGATATTTTATGGAAGACAGTTACGTTCTAAAATTCCTTGACATCATGCACAAACATGCTGCCCCAGAGTATGCAGCAACCATAAAACCGTTTCTACCAGTAGAAAAAACTGTAGGGCAAAAATTGCCTTCTGGAGTAAACATCTCCGGGTATTTCAACGGCGAATTCGGAGTGGCCGAAATAGCGAGAGGTTCTGTCCAGGCAATCCAGACCACCGGCATACCATTTATTCTCAATAACATCGTGGCACCGGGGCATCGACATAATGACCTGCGTTTCCAAGACTTTTCGGATGATAATCCATATTTTTTTAATCTAATCCACGTTAATGCCGATCAGGCAAAGGCTTTCCGGGATTTAAAAGGGGAGCACTACTTCAGGAATAAATACAACATCGGCGTCTGGTTCTGGGAACTCGAAAATTTCCCGGAAAAATGGATTTCAAGTTTTCAATATTATGATGAAATCTGGGCAAAAAGCGAATTCTGCAGGAAGTCTTTTGCCAAAGTCTCTCCTGTACCTGTATCCAGAATAAAGTCGCCGGTCATTATTTACGATAAACAGATACACCCAAACCGGCCAAAATTTAATTTGTCAGATGATGAATATGTTTTTCTCTTTTTATTCGATTATTTAAGCGTTTTCGAAAGAAAAAATCCGATCGGAACAATTGCAGCATTTGGCAAGGCTTTCTCAAACAGAGATAATGTTCGTCTCCTCATTAAATCCATCAATTCTCATCGTGCTCCGGATAAGGTCGATTTGCTTCATTCCATTGCCGACGGTTCCAGGATCAGTTTTATTGATATGCATCTCGATCCACCGGACATGATCTCCCTCTTTGCATCTGCTGACTGTTTTGTTTCCCTGCACAGGTCTGAAGGGCTTGGCCTGGGACTTGCGCAGTCCATGTACCTTGGGAAACCATGCATAGCAACTGCCTATTCAGGCAATATGGACTTCATGACGCATGAGAACAGTTTTCTGGTTGATTACAAGCTGGTCGAACTGAAAGATGATCACGGGCCTTACGAAAAGGGAAATGTCTGGGCCGATCCCGACGTAGACCAGGCTGCAGGGTTTATGCGCCTTATATATGAAAACCGCGAACTCGCCGTGCAAAAAGGCAGGCAGGCATCTGTCGACATTAAGAGAGACCTGAGCGCCGAAGCAGTCGGCGCAGAGATGTCCAAAAGGATTCATGAGATATATGAAGGTCGCGGGAAAACGTCTCATGCAGCGTCAAAGGTTTCGATTGTAATTCCTACATACAATAATCTAAGACTTACGCAAGGGTGTATTGAAGCAGTCCGCCGGACAACAGGCGGCATCCCTTATGAAATGATAGTAGTTGACAACGGCTCTGATGACGGCACATCTGATTATCTCCGGCAGGAGCAGTCGGCAGGCAGGCTTCGAGCCATAGTTAACACCAGCAACCTGGGCTTCGCAAAGGCATGCAACCAGGGGGCAAAGGCTGCAAGGAGCAAATACCTCCTTTTTCTGAACAACGACACCATCCCGCAGTCTGGCTGGCTTGAGGAGATGGTCAAGACAGCGGAGAGCGATGAAAATATCGGGATTGTGGGAAGCAAGATGCTCTTCCCGGACGGCACGATACAACACGCGGGGGTGGTCGTCCCTTCAAACAAGCTTCCGTATCATATTTACCGAGGCATGCCCGGTGATGCTGCCTGCGCAAATAAGCAGAGAGACTTTCAGATTGTTACTGCAGCATGCATGCTGATCAAGAGAGACCTTTTCTTTGATGCCGGCGGTTTTGACGAGAGGTTCATAAACGGATGCGAAGACATCGACCTCTGCCTCAAGGCAGGCCTAAGGAACAAGAGAGTTGTTTACAATCCCGGAAGCGTCCTGATCCATTACGAGGCGCAGAGCAAGGGCCGCGAGGACAGGATGGATTTCAACAGACAGCTTTTCCTGAGCATATGGAAAGACAGGATTCAGCGGGACGATATAAAGTTTCTTCGGGAAGACGGCATGGATTTGCGGATCGGTCCTGACGGAGCTTTTATATTCATGCCCTCAGAAAAAGGCATTTCACTGGATTCCCCGATCCCTCCAAAAAAACGGCGGGCAAGCACGCCGGAGAATGACGGCTTGCAGACATTGAACGTTAAACCCAGTCTATCCGTCATCATCGTCACCTTTAATTCCGCGCTCACTATCCGTGCATGCCTCGACAGTGTTCTGAAGTACACCCCGGACGCTGAGGTGGTTGTTGTTGACAATGCGTCGGCAGACGGGACGGCAGCGATCTTAAAGGAATACAGTGATCTCATAACTGATACAGCGGACTTTTCTCAAAAAGTTTCTTCTGAGTCTCATTCCGGGCTTGACCCGGAATCCGGAAGGCCTGAAAACCTGGATTCCCGCTTAAGGACTGCGGGAATGACGAAAAAAATCCGCAGTAGTATTTCTCTGATCTTGAATGACGCCAATAAAGGCTTCTCCTTTGCCTGCAACCAGGGCATAAAGGTTTCAAAGGGTGAATACGTTATCCTCCTTAACCCGGATACTGTTGTCACACCGTCCTGGGCGCAACGGATGCTCGCCCACTTCAGCCCCGGTGTCGGAGCAGTCGGCCCTGTTTCAAGCTACGTCGCTGCTCTGCAGAAAGTTGAACTCTACGCCCGAGAACCATTCGGCACATCAATAACTATTAATGACATTGCAGCAAAAGTCTATGGATGGAACAAGGGCCGTGGAATAGACACTAAACTGTTGATCGGGTTCTGCATAATGTTGCCGCGCAGGGTCCTTGACGAGACCGGAATGCTGGATGAAGACCTGTTTCTCGGCAATGACGACCTCGAACTTTCCTGGAGGCTGAAAAATAGTGGTTACAGGCTTATTATCGCCACAGATACCTTTGTATATCATGAGGGGCAGATGAGCTTCAGGTCCGAAGACTCAGATAAGACCACCCGGTTGGTGCAGGAGAGTACAGACCGGCTGTACGAAAAGCTTGCTGCTTATTATGGTAAGGGAAAAATCCCAACACCCCGCCAACTATGGGGGATCGACTGGTTCAGGCCGACGCATGCTGAATTTATGCCATCAGAGCCAGCCGGGGTAGTTCGCCCGCCAGAAGATGCATCTGCATCGATGCAATTTGCTGAAGAGACTTACGGCACAGTTACCAAGCCAGTTAAGGATACAATCCCCGGCCTCACCTCCATCATCATCCTCGCGCATAACTGCTGGGAACATACCCGGCGCTGCCTGAAAAGCATTGAACGGAATACGCCCGAATCCCATGAGATTGTCATAGTCGACAACGGGTCTGCGGATGAGACGAGGGAAAGGTTAAGGGAACTGGTAATGAAGCCGGTTAATATACCCCCCTCACCCTTACCCTCTCCCGCCAGGGGAGAGGGAATAGTGTCCGGACCGTCATCTCTCGGGGGAGAGGGAATAGTGTCCGGACCGTCATCTCTCGGGGGAGAGGGAATAATACCCGGACCGTCATCTCTCGGGGGAGAGGGAATAGTGTCCGGACCATCATCTCTCGGGGGAGAGGGAATAATGTCCGGACCACCATCTCTCGGGGGAGAGGGAATAATACCCGGACCGTCATCTCTCGGGGGAGAGGGAATAATACCCGGACCGTCATCTCTCGGGGGAGAGGGAATAATACCCGGACCGTCATCTCTCGGGGGAGAGGGAATAATGTCTGCCCCGTCACCCACAGGTAAAAAGCATAAAGGGCCATCCCCTCCCTCGACGGGAGGGGACAAAGGGGAGGGTGTCATATCTGCATCCGGCCTCAGGGTAATTCACAATACTACGAACAGGGGTTATGCTGCGGGCAATAACCAGGGGATTTCGATTGCACGCGGAGATTATATAGTGCTGCTGAACAACGATACAATCGTCACACCGGGCTGGCTCGGACGGCTGAAGGGGGTATTTAAAAGCTATCCTAAAACGGGAATCGCGGGTCCGATGTCGAATCATGTCACGCGTCCGCAGCTTGCAGATAATGTCGGGTACAAGGGCAGAGGCGGCATCGAGGACTTTGCCCGTCAGTGGGCGAGGGATCATGAGGGGCAGAGCTTTTCGACGACAAAGGCATCCGGCTTCTGTCTTTTTGTTAAGAGAGAAGTTGTTGATGCGATCGGCGGGCTTGATGAGCAGTTCGGCAGCGGAAATTTTGAAGATGATGACTTCTGCAGCAGGGCCCTGCTGGCAGGGTTTGATATACGTATCGCGCAGGACGTATTTATTCACCATGAAGGGGGGCAGACCTTCAAGGCCGCCGGCATCGATCATGACGCGAAGATGGCGCGCAACTGGAAAATGTATAAGGCCAAGTGGGGCATTCCGGAGGATACTCCTCTTGAACGCTATTGGGTGCCTTCTGATCTGCCTGACAACGTGAGTCTTTATGTTCCCCTTCCTGACCTGCAGTCCGGCCATGCAGCTGATCTGGAAAACCGCTGGTGGGAAGATACCGGGCAGAAAGATAAGAGAAGGCCTCAGCCTGCGGCAAGGGAAAGATATCAGGTGGATGATCGGTCACGCGGTGAGGTTGATGCAAAAGAGCGGTCATGCGGTTTGACATCCATTATTCTTATTATTTCGAACCAGCTGGAATATACACAGAAGTGCGCAGAAAGCATCATAAAGCATACTCCCGAACCTCATGAAATCATATTTCTCGATATCGGCTCTTCGCACAACACGTCAAAATGGGTCAGAAAACTCGTAAAAAGAAACCCTCTGTACAGGTTCGTCGAAAGCAACTCAACCGCCGGTTATTCAAGTGCATGTAACAGAGGCATAGCCGGGTCGTCAGGGGAGTTCATTGTTCTGTTGAAGGATTCGACGATTGTGACCAAAGGATGGCTCACCGGTATGCGGGAATGCCTGGATAGCATGCCCGGGGCCGGGATTGCAGGTCCAATGACCGTCAATGTTGAAGGCCGCCAGCAGATCAGGTCTGCAGAGAATGAACCAGTTGACGATCCTGATAATTTTGCGGAAATATTCCGGGAGAAGAATAGATACCGCAGAGCTTTAGCAGATAATCTGGATGGTTTCTGCATGCTCTTCAGGTATGATTTACTGGAAAAGATAGGGTTGTTCGACGAGCGTTTCGGGCTGGATATCTTTGCCGACCCTGATTTTTGCCTCAGGGCTGCACTGGACGGGTTCAGGAATATTATTTCTGCTGATGTATATATTCACAATAGCAAAACCTCCGCAGGCAGCAGGGTCAGTTATTCTTCTTCATTCGAGAAAGACAAAAAAATACTGGTGGATAAATGGCGTGATATTGATAAATCAAGTCTATTGTGGAAAAAATTCATAGCCCTTAATGCCTTAAACGTTTCGGATGAACTGTTCCAGAAAGGTCAGCCTGAAAGCGCAGAAGCAAATCTTCGTGAAGCTCTGAGACATTCCCCCGGTGATATCCGGCTGCACCTGGCCCTTGCCGACTTGCTGATCTTAAACAAAAAGTCCGGAGAGGCCATGGAAATAATTCTGAATATGCCTGAAGAGATGCGATCAGACCTGAGGAGTCTCGAACTCGCTGCCCTCTGCAAAGAATCTATGAACCTTTATGAAGATGCTGAAAAATATGCCGATGAAGCTCTCTTCTTAGACAATTCATCTGCAAGGGCCTGGAATATGAAGGGTGTCAACGCCTTCAGAAAGGGTCTGAACGCAGATGCAGAAGGTTTCTTTAATAAGGCTATTGAATCTGACATGGGATTTGGAGAGCCCTATTCGAATCTCGGGGCATTAAAATGGAATGCCGGCAATAAGGAGGACGCATTAAAACTCTTTGAGACCGGTTTTATCCTGTCCCCTACCCTTGAGGACGTTGTTACCAATTACTACCGCGCCGCTGTCTCCCTGTCGCTTCTGGCAAGGGCTGAAAAAGTCTTTAAAGAAGCGATATCTCTTTATCCCAACAACAGGAGGCTGAAATTTGTCTTGATGGACAACCTCCTGCAGCAGAATAAATTCAATGAGGCAATGGACCTTATGGAGGAGTCCATGGCCGTGACCGGTGTGGACGATGATGCCCTTTCCGTCGGGCTTGCTTTGAGGGATAAGGTGGGGGTTAAGGAGGTTGACAAACTTTCAACAGGCAGTATCTCTTTGTGCATGATCGTTAAAAATGAGGAGAATAATCTCGTAAAGTGTCTCACGAGTGTAAAAACTGTTGTTGATGAGATTATAGTCGTTGACACCGGCTCTCATGATCGTACAAAAGACATAGCGAAGGTCTTCGGAGCAAAGGTCTATGATTTCGAATGGACGAATAATTTTTCGGATGCACGGAATTACTCCTTGTCAAAGGCATCCGGCAGGTGGATACTCGTGCTTGATGCCGATGAAGTGATTGCTTCTTCTGATCTGTATTCAATAAGAAAATTAGTAAAAAAAACCGGCTCGAAGCCTGTTGCCTATGATTTTACTTCCAGAAACTACGTTATGCCGGTAAATACTGTCGGATGGACAGCGCACGATGGGAAATACAGAGACCTGGAAGCCGGCACAGGCTGGTTTCCGAGCAATAAGGTGAGGTTGTTTCCGAATAGCGAACGCATTAAATTCGAGAAGCCTATACATGAGCTCGTGGAGCCTTCTCTGATAAAGCTCGGCTTTAAAATCAGAAAAAGTGAAATACCCGTGCACCATTACGGAAAGCTGAATGCAGAAAAAGTGACCGATAAGGGCAGGGATTATTATGCGCTGCAGGAAAGAGCCCTTTCAGTGGATGATGGAAAAAATATAGTTGCCATCGCTGAAATGGCGCGTCAATCAGCCGAAATCGGACTCCATGAGAAGGCTCTCGAATATTGGGGAGAGGCAATTGCGCTGAAGCCGGATCTGCCGGAGGCACACTACGGCATGGGATACAGTTATTTCCACCTTGAAAGGTATGATGAGGCCTGCATTTCATTGAAAAAAGCGATGGAGCTTGCCCCGGATTCAAGGGATAATATTCTTCTCTATTCGAGCTGCGAAATCTATACCGGTCACGCTGAAAATGCGATTGCCTGCCTGAAGAAAGTCCTCGAAAAAGAGCCGCTTCATCCTGTGGCGATCTCAAATCTTGCTATGGCATACATCTGTTCCGGCCGCAAGGATGAAGGATCAGAGTGCATAAAAAAAATGAAAGAGATGAATGTCGGCTTTGAAAAATTATTTACTGATTGTTCAGGGATTGTAATGTCTGCCCAAAATTATCAATATGCTATTTCTCTGCTTGGGGCTGTAAATGATCACGGCAAGGCGTCCTCAGAATCTTCTGCCCTCCTCGCTGAGTGCTACAGCAAAAGGCAGCTTAATGCATAGATTCGGCTGTTTTTATTGACCGTATTGGCAATGAGAGCTGCTTTCGCCGGCAAGATCTCTTTTAAAATGATAATAATTTAAGACTATCGGATCCCAGGGTTCCTGGATAAATTGGAATAGTTTTTTCAGGGCTGATTCGGGATTTACAATTAAGGCCTCTCGCATTAAATGAGATAAAGGGATGGATATTGACAGATCAATAAAATTGGCTTATGAATTTCAAAATCAAGGCAAGTTAGATCAGGCAGAATCCATTTATAAGGAGATATTGAAAGTCCAGCCGGATAATACAACCATTTATTACAATTTGGGAATCATCTGTCAGGACCAGCAACGATCAGATGAAGCAGTTTTCTATTATAAAGAGACTCTCAAGATCAATCCTAACCTTGCAGATGCATATTTTAATATAGCAGGAATACTATACAGTAAAGGTCTCTTTGATGATGCTATAAGTAATTATCAAAGGGCCTTAGAACTTGACCCAGCCTCTGCCGATATCTGCAATAACCTTGGGTCTGTTTTTAAAGCCAAAGGACAGCATAAAGAAGCAATAACTTATTTCCAGAGAGCATTGAGGGCAGATCCCAATTATGACAAGGCATACAACAACCTTGGAATTGCTTTCATCGATGATGGACAGCCTGATAAGGCAATAAGCTGCTTTGAGAAGGCTCTCCAGCTTAATCCTCAATTCGTTGATGCCCGAAATAATCTGGCTAAAGCAATTCTTAATATGGCGATCTCTTTTCACGACAAAGGAAATCATGAACAAGCGCTAACCTATTATCAGAAAACATTGGAGATCAATCCTATTCTTCCTGAAGCGTATTACAATTTGGGGAATTTTTACAGAGAGAAAAGATTGCTCAACGATGCCATGACGAATTATCAGAAAGGCTTGCGTCTTAAGCCGGACTTTGTTTATGCATATAATAATCTGGGGATTATCTATAGGGAGACAGGACAGGTTGATAAGGCAGAAGAATGCTTCAGAAATGCCATTCAAATTGATCCATATTCAAACGCTTACGGCAATTTGCTTTTTACCATGCTTTGCAGTGCGCGCCACAATCCCCAAGCGATTTACTTTGAGCATCTCAATTTCTCCAAGCAATGTGCAGAACACTTTGCGCCTGCCATGAAAACTTATGCAAAAAACTGTGATGCTGACCGAAAACTTAACGTAGGGTATCTTTCACCTGATTTCAGGAGGCATCCGGTTTCTTTTTTTGTCGAACCAGCAATAATGTCACACAACAGGGACGCTTTCACAGTTTCTTGTTATTCAGATGTATCAGTCCCGGATGCATTCACAAGACGCATGCAGAAGCATTCTGATCGATGGTGCAATTTAGTAGGCGTCTCCGACGAAAAAGCCGTCGAAATAATTCGAAGCGATGAAATTGATATTCTTATAGATCTTGCTGGACACACTGCCAATAACCGCATGCTTTTATTTGCGCGTAAGCCTGCACCGATTCAGCTGACATGGATAGGGTATCCTGCTACTACCGGCCTTCAGACAATAGATTATAAAATCGTTGATCACTTCACAGATCCACCCGGAACAACAGAACAGTTCTACTCAGAAGAACTGATGCGATTGCCAAATAGTTTTGTATGTTATATGCCTGATGAAGACAGTCCTGACGTTGGCCCTTTACCGGCAGCTCAGGCAGGACATATTACTTTTGGTTCTTTTAATTTTATTGCAAAAATAACACCTGAAGTTTTTAGAGTCTGGGCGGAAATAATGAACAGACTTCCGCACTCTCGGTTGCTATTGAAGGATAGGAACTTTGATGATAAAACAGCCCGTGAATATGCAATGAATATGTTTAAAGAACGAGGTATCGGTATGGATCGAATTATCCTAACCCCATGGGATTCACCGCCCGGGCACATGGAAGCATACAACCTGGTCGATATAGGGCTGGATACATTTCCATATAACGGACTAACCACGACATGTGAAGCAATGTGGATGGGAGTTCCGGTTGTTAGTCTTGCGGGCACTGCGTACGCATCCCGCGCAGGGGTAAGCCTTCTTTCAAATGTTGGACTTAAAGAATTAATTGCCGTGACAACCGATGAATACATAGAGATTGCTTTTAATCTTGCCGAGGATTTGAGAAGGCTAAAGTCATTACGTGAAAAGCTAAGGGATATGATGATGCATTCACTGTTGTGTGATGAAAAGCGATTTACAGCAGATTTAGAAATTTGTTATCTTGACATTTGGAAAACCTGGTGCGAATCTTCCTGAAAAATAATTCTTTGACTCCATATCGGAATCTGTAATATGGCAGGACAATACCTAAGAACAGTGCTCAATGTGGGTGGTAGTCACAAGGAAATTCAGATACCGAGTCAATATAATGGCTGGCAACATATCCTCTTGGACATCGATCCAAGAGGGAACCCTGATATTGTTTGTGATGCACGCGAATTGATGAGTTTGAATGAAAAGGAATATGATGCAGTTTATTGTTCACACAATCTCGAACATTACTATCGGCACGATGTGCGAAAAGTTCTTCTCGGTTTTAATCATATCCTGAAAAGTGAGGGTTTTGTACATGTGCGTGTGCCAGATATCGATGCATTAATGAAAATAGTAGTAGAAAAAAAGATGGATATCGATGACTTTCTTTATCAGTCAGCGGCTGGTCCAATAACAGTGAGAGATGTAATTTATGGATACGGGGTTGAGATAGAACGAAGTGGGAATGACTTCTTTGCTCATAAGACGGGTTTTTCACCAAAATCCCTGACCAAGATTCTTAATGAATGCGGATTCCCTGTAATATATGTTGGTTGTGGAAATATCGAGATTGATGCTTTGGCGTTTAAAAGCAAACCCTCCGATTACATCAAGAAACTTTGCAACCTGCCCATGATATAGCTTCAGGGAGATCTAGGGGTCAATTCTTTATTATTGACACAAGCAATACAGGAATGATATAAAATGGCATGGCAAGGCCATTAAGGATACAATATCCAGGAGCTGTCTATCATATTACGTGCAGGGGTAATGAAAGAAAAAATATATTCACAAATTACAGCGATAGGAAAACATTTCTTGATATATTAGGCCAGTCTGCAAAAATTTATAATGTAAAATTGTTCTGTTATGTTCTTATGGATAACCATTTTCACCTGCTTGCAGAGACACCTTTAGGAAATATCGGGGAATTCATGCGCCACTTCAACATAAAATACACATCCGGCTTTAATAGGAGACATAAGAGAGTTGGGCATTTGTTTCAGGGCAGATATAAAAGCATTTTAGTGGACAAGGAATCATATTTATCTTTACTCTCGAGATACATCCACCTGAACCCGATAAGGACTGAAGTAATGGATAAAAAAACAGAAAGAGAAAAAATAGAATACCTGGAGAACTATTTATGGAGCAGTTTGCCTGGATATATAGACTATAAAAAGACTGAGGAATTCATAGATTATTCCATGGTACTGCAAGAGTATGGCGGCAATGACATTGGAGGAAGAAAAGCATACCGGAAAAGGATTTCCTCTGATATCGCTAAACCTATTGAAATAAAAGATAAAATAATAGGGCAGAGCATTTTGGGAAGTGATAAATTTATTGAGTGGATAAAGGAAACATACTTAAAAGGGAAAATTGACAGGGAATGTCCTGCATTGAGAGCAATAAACAGATATAAGGCAAAGGATGAAATTATAGCGGTTATTGAAAAAGAGACAGGTAAAGGAATAGGACAGATAAAGGAAGAAAAAGGTAATATAAGATGGATAGCTATGGATCTTCTCTACAGGATTGGCGGTTTAAAAGGTGTGGAAATCGGCAAGACAATGAACGTAGATTACAGCACAGTAAGTCAAGGTAGAAAGCGCTTGAGAGAAAAGATTCAAAATGACAAAGCTTTGAGGATACTGGTAAGGAAGATAGAGGAAAGTCTGTCAATATGAAAGAATTGACCCCTAGTTCCTTATGCTGAATATTTTGATGAAGATTCCCTTACACCAATAGATATTTTGCAGCCGTCGAAAGCGATTGGAATGATTGAAAAGAAAATATTTGAAGAATCGACTTATGAAAAATCGATAACCGCAATCAGCAAATCACGCCTTCTTGTTCTCAATAAATATAATCTCTTCGCCATGCTTTGTGAGATTGCCAACAGACTCCCCTCTATTCGTAATAGGCACCAGGTTATTCTGAAACCGGCAAATAATTTTTCATAACATAATTGTGGCCCGCTCTCATGGAGCGTGAAAAATAGAGCGGTTAGATATTGGAGGTCTGAATTGTGACAAAACAAATTTCACTCAATCCGAAAATTGATTTAATCTCTCAGCTTCTTCAGGCCGGGATATGGGCAAAGGGCACGTCCCTTAAGCTTCACCTTGGCTGCGGCGAGCAGCATATCGATGGCTATGTGAATATTGACTACCCTCCGACTGAACACAATGTTATGGAGGTCAAAGCAGATGCCTTTGCCGACATTACAGAACTAGACTTTCCTTCCGGTTCTGTTGATGAAATTCGGTTGCATCATGTATTTGAACATTTTAACCGTGTAACGGCATTGGCACTGTTAATACGTTGGCATCAGTGGCTGAAGCTTGGTGGCAAGTTATGGATAGAGACACCAGATATTATTGGTAGTGCAAAAACACTTCTTTCAAAGTTTCCTTGGCGTGTAAAAACAGGCGTTGTCAGACATTTAACAGGAGATCAAGCTGATTCATGGGCTTACCATATTGATCAGTGGTTTCCTGACCGATTTGAACATACTCTTAAGAAATTTGGGTTTGATCCAGTGGAAACACATTCGGTTTCATGGCAGCAGGAGCCTTATTTATCAAGTGTTCACGCAATAGCAACGAAAGCCCAAGAGCTTTCAACAGAGAGATTGTTACATGCTTCAGAGGAGCTTCTTTGGGAAAGCACGGTTTCTCCTAATGAAAAGCCTATATATGAAGTCTGGTGCAGACAGCTCCGTGGAATAGTTTTAAATACGGCACAAGCTGAGTCTTTTCAAGGGCCTCAGATGGATACCATGATGCAAGCAGCTAAGATGCTATCACAGTCTCCTCCTACTTCACCACTCATTGATATCCATGCTTCTAACCAGCTTACGCGCGACCGCTGGGTTCAGGAAAAGGCCAGATCAGTTTCTGCCGGAGCACGCTTGCTGGATGTCGGCGCCGGTACCTGTCCCTATCGCTCTTTATTCTCACACTGTGACTACAAGACTCATGATTTTAAGAAATATACCGGTGAAAAACTTGGCGGCACGACTGAGTACGGCACGATAGATTATGAGTCGGATATCATTGACATCCCGGTTCCGGACAGTTCCTTCGATGCTATTCTGTGCACGGAAGTGCTTGAACATGCTGAGGAGCCATTGAAAGCTGTACAGGAGATGGTTCGCATCCTTAAGCCGGGCGGTCGCATGTTTCTTACCGCACCGCTAGGTTCCGGGTTGCATCAGCTCCCTTATCATTTTTATGGCGGGTTTACCCCTGAATGGTATAAGCTTGCCGCAAAAAAGTTCAATCTGCGTGTTATAGAGATCACTCCAAACGGCGGGTTTTTCAAGCTGCTCTCACAGGAATGCGCCCGCGTTGCCTGGACTTTCAACAACCATCGGCAGCTGCACGGCAAGCATGCAGAAAATATCTATAGACTGTTTAATGAGTTATTGCCCCGTTATCTCTTTGATCTTGATGAAAAATGTTTTATTGATCAATTTACCATTGGCTATCATGTAGAAATGGTTAAACCGTCAGCGGTACAAAAACTTTCCGAAGAAGCATGTCTTTTAGAATCACTGAAAATTAATTTCAAGGATGTTTCCGCTTTAATTCGCATTACTGAAATAGAAATTAATCGGTCAAATTTCAAAAAAGCCAAAAAATTTCTCATTGCCGCATTAGCCCTTGACCCAGAAAACGCGGCAGCAAAATCACTTTGGGACAAACTGCCTCAGTGACATAGCCGGTCTAAATCATTTATTATACGGTATGAATTTTTCCTGTCTTACGTTAATCTTTAGCCGGAACCGTGCCCTCCAGCTTGATGCCACCATTCGATCTTTTTTTCTCCATTGTAGGGATATCGATTCAGTTCAGGTGCGTGTTTTATATACAACTTCAGACGAGTTTCATGCAAAACAATATGCTCAACTTTTAAAAGAATACAAAAAGCATTCATCCTTCCAATTCGTCCATGAGGAGGATTTCCGGAGTGATACACTTGCCCTTTTGGCTCCGTACGACTATGTCCTGTTTCTTGTTGATGATAATATCTTTGTACGTGATTTTTCCCTCTCTGATGCCGTTGGTATTCTTGAAAAACATCTTGATATCATAGGTTTTTCGCTTCGCCTCGGAAAGAACACACAATATTGCTATACTCTGAACAATAATCAGCGTTTCCCTGAATTTGAGCCGCTGGGTCAGGGAATCCTCAAACATCAATGGACAACTGCTGAATATGATTTCGGTTATCCTCTGGAGCTTTCCAGCTCAATATACAGAGTTGAAGATATCCTTACTTTTTTCTCTCAACTTCCATTCAAGAATCCGAATACACTTGAAGCGCTCATGGACAATAATAAGGCAATCTTTCAGGCAGCAAAGCCGTACCTTGCCTGCTATGAGCAGTCGGTTACATTCTGTGCTCCCGTCAACATCGTGCAGTCAGCCTGGACAAATCGTATCAGCGGAAGAATGGACTATAGCCCTGAAAACCTAGCGAAACTCTTTGGAGAAGGCTTCAGAATCGATGTTTCAGCATTCAATAGTTTTGTCCCCAATGCCTGCCATCAGGAGGTCGAATTGCACTTTACCGATAGTAACCAAGATAAGTCCTTCAGTCATTCTGACGAAACGCATCTGCTTATCTCCATTATTATCCTGAATTACAACCGCATGGACGACCTGAAGCTTTGCCTTGATTCAATCAGAAGAAACACCCCGGAGAAGCATGAAATTATAGTTGTTGATAATGCATCGACAGACGGGTCGCGTGAATATTTGCGTACATTAGAGTATATAACACTTATAGAGAATCCGACCAACATAGGATGCCCGCCGGCAAGAGCACAGGCCTTGTCTCTCGCAAAAGGAGACTACGTAATTCTTCTCGACAACGATACGATTGTCACAAATGGGTGGGTTACAAAATTTATTGCCCACGCTGAGGCGGATAAGACTATAGGAATTTTGGGACCACGATCTAACCATGTCTCGGGCATCCAACAGGTTGCAAATATTAAGTATAGAGATACAACTGAACTTGAAGAATTTGCCGGAGATTTTGCTCAAAAAAATAGCGGCAAATTAACGCCTACGGGCAGATTAGTCGGCTTCTGTATGTTTATCAGAAGAGAGGTAATCGACAAGATAGGAAATATCGACGCATCTTTCGGGAAATTCGGGTTTGAGGATGACGATTATACATTGCGTGCAATGATAGCAGGGTTCAAGGCACTCATTGCAAATGATGTGTTTATCCATCACAAAGGAGGCCCCCAAGGTCACGGGGATCTGCACTATAACCTGCTTCTTATACAGACATGGGAGCGTTATAAGGAAAAATGGGGTTTTCCTAAAGACTTAAAATATGATACGCCCTGTCCCGTTGAAATTTTCTCCAAAATTATTTCCCAGCCTTTCGACCCCAAAAAACACTATATCCCTATGCCACTGCGCTCTGAAATTGAAAGTTTGATCTACACTATTGTTCCTGCAAAAGAGAGTATTACTCCCGCTGAAAAAGTGCACATTCAGACGCAGAATAAATACCTATCTGATATGGTTTCGATCATTCTGCTTGTTCATGGGGAGTTGGATTCAACAAGAAGATGCCTGAGGAGCATACGTAAACATACCCCTGACCCGCATGAGATACTATTTGTGCCTCTTGATCCTTCATTCGATCCTCCGAAGTGGATGACGAAGCTGTTGAAGGAGAGGCCGAATTACCGCTTGGTTACGCCAATCCGTGATTCATTGCACAGCAACAAGCCTGTCATTCCGGCCGATCCGGAATCATTCCTTAGACACACCCCTTTATCCCCTCTTGATAGAGGGGAATCAGACAGATTCCCGACCCTCCAAAAAGATGGCGGGCAGGCAGGCGGGAATGACAATCTGAAGAACAAAAAATCAACCAATGACTTAATAACCCGGATCAAAGGAAAATCCAGTAATCAGTGCATCACCTTTTCTGAGGCATGCAATGCCGGAGTCGCCGAGTCTCGTGGCGAATATATCCTTATAGTCAATGATGGGGTCATCGTCACGGAAGGCTGGCTCTCCGGCATGCTTGATTGTCTTCGCAGGGCGGATAATGCCGGAATCGTCGGGCCGATGATGACGAATCTGGACGGGCAGCAGGGAATTCAAATACAGGGATCAGGGGGACAAGGGGCGAAGGGGTCAAGGGAAACATCAAGTGCTGTCATTGCGAGGCGTGAAGATTCCTCGCTTCGCTCGGAACAGGCTCCGCAATCTCATGCAGAACGGAAAGATCGCCACGCTCCGCTCGCGATGACAGATAACACCCCGGTCGCTCGCAATGACTGCAAAACCCACTCGAATACTCGAATACTCGAATCCTTGAATCCCGAAGTGATTCAGAAGTATGCAAAGGAATTCATTGAGAGAAACAAACACCGCGGGGCAGTTGCTGGAAGGCTTAAGGATGCATGTATTCTATTCCGGCATACTCTGGCCGACACGATAGGGCCCTTTGATGACAGGTTCCGTTCCCCTGAATTGGCCGTCGAAGATTACTGTCTGAGAGCTGCGATAGCGGGTTTCAACAACTTCATTGCAGGGGACGTGCTTCTCTCATATTCCAGGGAGCAGCTTACTGTTGAAAAGAAAAGGGAGCTCTTCAGGGAAAAAAGAAGTTTCGTCAGCAAGTGGTCGGTTGTTGATAGTGAAAGCCTGGACAGTCAGAAGTTGCATGCAGTGAACGCTCTGATGGCATCATATGAAATCTGCGACAAGGGAGATGCGAATAAAGCTCTGTCCATACTTATAGATGGCCTTGCTTCCTCTCCTGATGACAAAAGACTGCATCATGCTGTTGTTGAATTATTGATTCGGCAGCGCAGATTCAGGGAGGCACTCGATGTGCTTGAGGCGATGCCCGATTCATTGAAGCAGACCGTCAGATGGCTTGAACTTAAATGCGTCTGCAAAGACGGCCAGCAGGAATATGATGACGCTTACGCCTGTGCCGAACAACTTCTGGATCTGAACAGGCAATCTCCCGTCGCGCTTAACCTGATAGGTATGAAGACATATCGGCAGGCGAACCATTCAGAGGCTGAACGATATTTTCAAAAAGCTATCGACTCCGATCCGGGGTTTGGAGAGGCATACGCAAACCTTGGGGCTATACAATGGAGCGCAAAGAATCATGAGTCTGCTTTTGCCCTCATGGAGAAGGCTTTTATTCTCTCCCCAACCGCAGAGGAAATCGCCGTCAATTATCATGCTGCCTCCGTCGCACTATCCCGGGTTGAGAGGGCGACGTTCATTTTCAGGGAAGCCGCGTCACTTCACCCATTGCACAAAAAGCTGAAATATATGCTTGCTGACCTGCTCCTCCAGCAGGAGCAGTATCAGGAAGCCATGGATGTTATAGAAGAGGCATTGCTTGCATTTGGTATAGATGATGATTCCCTCACCCTTGCGGGAGCATTGAGGGAGAAGATAGGGGCGATAGGAGAGGATTTGGAGGAACAGGATTCGAGTGAAAAGACAAATGCTGTCATTGCGGGGAGTCCCGCCCCTTCCGTCATTGCGAGGAGTGAAACGACGCGGCAATCTCTCAGTGAACAGCGGGATCGCCACGCTCCGCTCGCGATGACAGATAAGACCCCGGTCGCTCGCAATAACTACAATACTACTCACTCGACCCCTCGACCCCTTGAATCCTTGAGCTCTGCCGTTCTTATCCCTAGAACCCTTGAATCCTCGAACCCTACCCTTTCAATTTGCATAATCGTGAAGGATGAGGAGAAGAACATAGGCAAGTGCCTGCGGAGCATCAAACCCCTTGCCGATGAGATGATTGTCGTTGATACAGGATCGACTGACAGGACAAAAGAGATCGCAAAAGTGTTCGGGGCGAAAGTGTTTGAATTCGAATGGACGAACAGTTTTTCAGATGCCCGGAATTATTCCATTTCAAAGGCATCGGGGGACTGGATTCTCATTCTAGATGCCGATGAGGTTATAGCACCGGAAGACTTTGGGAAGATAAGGGAGCTGATAAAGAAGGGGACGAAAGAACAGGGTCCCAGGGGTCGAGGGGTCGAAAATTCGAGTGAAAAGACAAATGCTGTCATTGCGGGGAGTCCCGCCCCTTCCGTCATTGCGAGGAGTGAAACGACGCGGCAATCTTTCAGTGAACAGCGGGATCGCCACGCTCCGCTCGCGATGACAGAGGGCGAGCACGTTATTGCGAGGAGCGGTGATTCCTCGCTTCGCTCGGAACAGGCTCCGCAATCTCTCAGTGATTCAGATAACGACGAGATTGCCGCGCTCCCTCCGGTAGCTCGCAATGACCACAAAAACCCCTTGAACCCTGCCCTTGTCGCATACTCCCTCGTCTCGCGCAACTATGTCGTATCGATGAATACAACCGGTTGGACGGGGAATGACGGCACCTATCTTGAGCATGAGGCTGGAACCGGCTGGACACCGAGCAATAAAGTTCGCCTCTTCCCGAATGACCCCCGGATACGGTTCGAAGAGCCTGTGCATGAGCTTGTCGAGAATTCATTGAAAGCCGCAGGGATTCCAATACAGAAATGTGATGTGCCGGTTCATCATTACGGAAAGCTCAATATAGCAAAGGTGACTGAAAAAGGCCGGCAATATTATGAGCTGGGTAAGGCTAAATTCAGAAGCGACAGCGATCTGCTTGCAATATATGAGCTTGCATTGCAGGCATCTGAACTCGGACGTTACGAAGATGCGCTTATTCAGTGGAACAGATTCATATCGCTGATGCCCGATTATCCAAAGGCATTCTATGGCCTCGGATATGCCCATTACAGTCTGAAACACTACGAGGAAGCCTTTAAAGCATTCAGCCAATCTGCTTCCCTCGCACAGGACGAAGTCGAATGGAGAGACGCCGTCACTCTGCTGGCACATGCGGCAATCGGGGCCGGGAAGCCCATGGATTGCATCGATTACCTTGAGCAACTGCTAAGAAAAGACCCTGAGTATCCGATGGCTTTATTGCTCCTTTCTATTGCACATGCCTGCGCCGGAGATATTGAAAAAGGAAAAGCGTACCTTGATCAGCTTGAGAAATCGAATTTTGACGGCACACCTTACCTTGCCTATTTTGCTGAAATGCACCTGTCCGAGCAGAGAGTTGCGCCTGCGGTTGCGCTGCTCAATATGGCAAGAAAACTCGGCAGGATGCCGACACGGATCGCAGAACTGATCGCGGAATGCGAGAGGAGGATGGGGGAAGAAGAACAGGGGGCAAGGGGTCAAGGGGTCGAGGATTCAAGTGATGAAAAGAATAATGTCATTGCGAGGAGCGAAGCGACGCGGCAATCTCTCCCTGAACAGCGGGATCGCCACGCTCCGCTCGCGATGACAGAGGGCGAGCACGTCATTGCGAGGAGTGGTGATTCCTCGCTTCGCTCGGAACAGGCTCCGCAATCTCTCAGTGTTTCAGGTAATGACGAGATTGCCGCGCTCTCTCAGGTCGCTCGCAATGACAGACAAGAAGAATCCAGTTCAACACAACAAACCCAACAAGCGCAACGAATGCAAGCAACTCTTTCTCTCTGCATGATCGTCAAGAACGAAGAACAGAACATCCGGCGTGCGCTGGAAAGCATCAAACCGGTTGTCGACGAGATGATTGTCGTTGATACGGGTTCTACCGACAGGACAAAAAAGATTGCTGAGGAAATGGGGGCAAAGGTATACGATTTTGCATGGACGGACAGCTTCGCCGATGCAAGGAATTTTGCGATCTCAAAGGCGACTTCCGACTGGATACTAATTCTTGATGCGGACGAGGTGATATCGCCATTGGACCATGAGGAATTGAGGAAAATGATTCGCAGAGATTCTGTTGAGACTCATGGAGACTCAATTGAGACTAAAACCACAGAGACTCCTGGAGATTCAAAAGTCTCAACAAGTCTCAATCAGTCTCCATCAGTCTCGGATTTCAAGATCGCTTACCTCTTCACCACCAGAAACTATGTAAAACCAACTAATGTCGCGGGATGGGTATCTAATGACGGGAAGTATCCTGCGGAAGAGGCCGGTACGGGTTGGTTCCGGGGGGAAAAAGTGCGGTTATTTCCGAACGACAAAAGCATACGATTCGAAAATCCTGTGCATGAGCGTATTGAACCATCCTTAGAAAAAACAGGCATCAGTATAAAGCAGTCTATTATCCCAATCCATCATTACGGCATGCTTGACGAGGAAAAGATTCGCGCAAAGAATGAATACTACTATGAACTGGGAAAGAAAAGGCTGGCAGAGAAAGGCAGACAAGACTTCAGGGCAATATACGACCTTGCCGTGCAGGCTTCGGGAATCGGAAGGTTCAATGAGGCGCTCGAATATTTTCAGCAGGCAATTGCCCTGAACCCGGGGTTCGCGAAGGTGCATGAAAGTCTGGGAAATGCCTGCTACAACCTCAGACAGTATGATCAGGCCCTTGCGTCATATACTAAGGCATTAGAGCTTGATCCTTCATCACGCGACGCCCTTTTGCTGGCTGCACAGTGTGAGATCATTGCAGGGAATTCATTGTATGCTATAAAAGGACTGGAAGCTTTCTTGAAAAGTGATCCGGCAAATGGAAAGGCTTTATTCCTGCTTGCAGCGGCATATTTGGCAGGTGGTAGCCACGAAAAAGGTATGGAGTATTGCAGGAAATTGCTTGATACTCAATCGGGCATGGTCGGTTATCTAATGGAATTTGCGCAGCTCCTGTCAGCTCAGGAGAGAACGGTTGAAGCTCAGCGGCTTATCGAAGCTGCGGATGAGCTGAAGTATCGCGTTGGTTGATGTTTTTCATATAGGTATTGTCATTGCGAGGAGTTCCACCCCTTTCCGTCATTGCGAGGAGTCCGGCAAATCGACGGACGACGCGGCAATCTCTCTGTTCCTTAGCCAACGACGAGATTGCCGCGCTTCGCTCGCAATGACACATTCTGGCTTAACGACGGGATTGCCGCACGCCCGTTGGTCGCTCGCAATGACCACAATACCCACTCGGCCCCTCGAACCCTTGAATCCTTGACCCCTGCCCTTCCTGTCCCTTGAATCCTTGAATCCTTGAACCCTATTCTTCTTCGCACCAACGCTTCCACATCTCCCGATACGCCTTCTCAAGATTTGCGGTAAAACGTTTCGCATCGGTCAGCGGTGAGTTCAAGAGAGTATCCCTCAGCCGCAACCGGAGGTTAGCCAGGCCAGGTATATCATTCGCAAGGCGTACCGCGATCTGCACATATTCATCAGGACTATGCCCTATCAGCTCTGTAAGCCCCGCATTCGATAACAGACTCAACCCCGCCCGTGAAGCATACGTTTTCCCCTCCAGAGTAACAACCGGCACACCCATCAAAAGTGCTTCACATGTCGTCGTTGTTCCATGATAGGGAAACGTATCAAGGGCTATATCTATATTGTGATACAGGGCGAGATGCTCCCTGACTGTTGGTGTCCAGGAGAGCAGGTCAATACGTCCTGCATCGATTCCCTGCTGCCGGAAAAAATGTATGACATCATTGCGCACGTCTGCACTCGAAAGGCCTTTGGATTTCATGATAAGGTGGGAGCCCGGCAACTTAAGCAATATTTGTGACCAGATAAGGAGAATTTCACGTGAGACTTTCGCAAAATTATTAAAGCAGCCGAAAGTAATGCATTCATTTTTCGAAGCCGGCAGGTCATTAACAGCAGGCGCGTCCCGCTCAGGCAGATAACAGAGAAAGGATTCCGGCATCCGAACAAGTTTTTCGGTGTAGTATTCTTCCGTCATGCCGGGCGGATCGGTATACCGGTCAACGATCTTATAGTCAATTGCTGATAGTCCGGTTGTGGCCGGGTATCCTATCCAGCTTACCTGCACCGGAGCAGGTTGACGCGCGAAGACCAGCAGGCTGTTCTGTCCGGAATGTCCGGCAAGATCAATGAGGATATCAATCCGGTCTTCATGGATAAGATGCGCTGCCTGTTCATCGCTCAGTCCGCTGATTGGACGCCATCGGTCTGCGAGCCCCTCAATGCGTTCAGTCACCACATCCTTTCCTGCAAGGTTCGAGTAACAGAACAGTTCGAAATATTCGCGATTATGTGCGGAAAGGACAGGTTCAATAAAATAGGAGACCGGATGTTCTCTGAAATCCGGCGAGACATACCCGATTCTCAGGAGGCGATGAACCTGTTTATCATTCTCAAAGAAGACATTTGAGAAAAGGGGATCTGCATGCTGTCTTGCATATCGCTGGTGCTCGGAGAAAAGAGCGTCCATATCATGTAGGGGGTAATAATTCATAGCCAGGAGGAGGTTGCTGTGAATATAGGGAACGGAAGGATTCATCCCTAACAAACGTCTGTAGTGGTTTTCGGCCTCATCTATTTTACCCATCTCTGTATAAATATTACCGATGTTGTTTAAAGTTCGTATGAGGTTATTATCACACGCAAGGGCCTTTTGAAAATAGTACAGTGCATCATCAAACTGGTTTTTCCCCTGGAATATAACCCCCAGATTATTGTAGGTCTCCGAATAGTTCGGATCGAGCTCAATCGTTCTCTGATAATACTGTATTGCATCATCAGCGCGCCCGCTCGCCTGGAGAACAAGCGCCAAATTATAATATGCATCGGCAAAATCGGGCTTCATTTCAATTGCCTTCCGATAATGGCTCATCGCCTCTTCCATCTTCCCCTGCAGATGCAATACACTCCCGAGGCTGCACCATGCACCAAAATCGTTGGGGTAAATCTCCGCTATCTGTCTGTACACCTTTTCCGATTCCTGCAAGGAGGACATATCACCGATGACCTGCCCTTTTGTATACAGAACCATCCCAAGGAAAGTCTGCATAGCATAGTTTGACGGATCATAGCGGAGAGCTTTTTTTAGGTTGCTGATCGCTTCGTAATGGTTCTTTTTCTCGTGATATATAACCCCGAGATTGTAATATGCGGTCGCAAGGTCGGGCTTCAGATCCACCGCCTTCTGATAATGCCCGATCGCCTCCTCGGTCTGCCCTATCTCCTTTAACAGATTGGCAAGATTATTGTGGGCCTCGGCATATAAGGGATTAAACTGTATTGTCTTCCGGTAATACTCAATCGCTTCGTTGGCCTTTCCCTGCTCCTGAAAAGATATGCCGATCAGATGATAAGCTTCAGGATTATTAGGGTAATGCTTTACCGACTGTTTAAGGGTTTGGACGGCGAGCTCGTGATTGCCGAGCTGGGAGTATATCAGCCCAAGAAAGTAAAGCACCTCCCAGTTATCAGGCTGTTTCTTAAGTATCCTTTTGCAGATTTCTTTTGCCTGCGGCAGGTCACCTGACTGGAAATGCTGAAGGGCCCTTTGGACTTCATGTTGTATGTTCATGGGATGCTTATTTTTTCAAACAGGCATCATTATCGTAAGAAGAATGTTCTCACGTGTAATGGTGAGCCTTCGATAGGCCTACCCTTAGTAACGTATCATCCTTCGACAAGCTCAGGATGACATAGGCGAGCCTTTTGAACCATAAACCCTTCACTCCGCTGTCATGGTGAGCCTGTCGAACCATAAGGTCGTGTATCCACTTGTGAAAAACCTCTTCATTTTAAAGGGCTACCCTTGGACAATTTTACTAACATTACATAATCCTCATCGATCAAAGCCCTCTTCTTGGCCCTTGACCAACCTTTTATCTGCTTTTCTCTGGATATCGCATCGATAATATCTCCATATTCTTCAACGTGCATCAATGTAACCGGTCGTCTATCGCTTGTATAACATCCTTCTATGAGCCCTTCCTGATGCTCATACAAACGCTTTTCCACATCATTCGTTACACCAACATAATAACTATTGTCGCAACATTGAAGGATATAAACAAAGTAGCTTTTCATTGATTAAGGATATCATGGTTCGACAAGCTCACCACGACAATTTATCATATGTGCAAAGGCATTCATTAATACTCTGTCATCCTGAGCTTGTCGAAGGATCATGGTTCAACAGGCTCACCACTGCAGGCTAACCACGACAATTTATCATATGTGCAAAGGCATTCATTAATACTCTGTCATCCTGAGCTTGTCGAAGGATCATGGTTCAACAGGCTCACCACGACAGGCTAACCACGACAATTTATCATATGTGCAAAGGCATTCATTAATACTCTGTCATCCTGAGCTTGTCGAAGGATCATGGTTCAACAGGCTCACCACGACAGGCTTACCACCGCAGGCTCTCAACGACAAAGTAAGCAGATGCATTGAACATTATTTCCGGACACGTGTCTTATAAGATTTGGATATATTGACATCATTAACTTTTCCCTCGGTTGCACATTCATTCAGTTTTCCCAGGACCCTCTGAAAAACTCCATCCCATTCTCCCATTCTTTCCTGCCGGAACAGGCGCACGCTCTCATACCATGGCGTATCTTCGTAATCCTGCATCCACCTCCAGTCGCAAACAGAGGGCAGCAGCACCCAGGCAGGAATTCTCAGCGCCCCGGCCATATGCACTGTGGGATTGTCAACTGATATCACAAGGTCGAGCGCCGCAATCTTGGCAGCAAACGCGTCAAGGTCTTTCAGCGGGTCCGCATCCGCCCAGTCGTAAATTTTCACTCCGGTCTCTTGTTCCAACCTGTTCAGCTCTTCAGAAGAGTCTCCATATTGCAGGTTGACAAAGCAGACTCCTGATACAGATAAAAGTTTATTCCATTTATCAAGTACGGAGGAACGCTTCCGGATTTCATCAGGTCTGCCGCCACCGCGCCACGATATCCCAACCTTTAATCCTTCACCTAAGCCCTTATATCGGGCTTTCCATTCTTCAACCTTATTCTCATCCGGAAGGAGATAATTCTTCTGTTTCGGGAAACTCGAAATATCGGGCCTGAGGAAACGGGGCAGACTGCCGATTGGAATACAGAAATCTGCCGGCGGAAGCTCCTGAGGATATCCGCTATCACTTATTCTCTTTACGATCGTCGCGTCCGGAAAAGACCTCTGATAAAGCAGCAGAAGCCTTTCATCGCATTCGATTATGCATTGTTCAGCACGCCCGATAACTTCAGGCAGGCACGATGCGAACATGATTTCATCCCCAACACGCTGCTCCGGATATACAAAAAGTTTCTTGCCCTGCAATGAGGAACCTTCCCATAAGGGTTGGGTAAGGCCTCTCTCCTGCGCATTACCTAGTTTTAAACGCCACTCGTATTCATTCCAGCCTTCACTGAAATTACCCAGGTACAGCTCTGCAAGTCCGAGCATCAGATGCGACTCTGCATTATCCGGTTCAAGGCTTAATGCCTTGCGGAAAACGGCAACAGCCTCGCTGGCCTGCCCCTTTTCCATATAAATATTTCCGAGCGTGTTAAGGGCTTCGACCATTTCCGGGTTGATAAGGAGCGCCTTATCTGCATGTTCAAGAGCCTCATCAAGCCTGCCCAATTTGGTCAGCGTGTCTCCGAGATCTGCGTGCGCTTCCGCATAATCCGGCATAAGTTCCAGAGCCCTCTCAAGGTGCGGGATCGCTTCATCAAGCTGCCAGACAGCATTCAGGGCACTGCCAAGATAATTGTGAATCTCCGCAGAGTCTGGATAGGACATCAATAATCTGCTCAGAAGCGGGATGGCCTCGGCATACCTTGATTTCATCAGAAGGATCTGTGCCATGGCAAAGTAAGCCTCTGTAAGATTCGGGTTAAGCTGAACAGATTTAAAGTAATATGCATAGGCTGTGTCGGGATTATCCTCCTTCATGAACATATTGCCAATATTTAGATGTGCATCGGCATAATTCGGGTCAATCTGTATTGCCCTTCCGAAATGCGCGATTGCCTTCTCGTTCTCATTGTTCTCATCATAGGCAAGGGCAATATTGTTATGGATAATATGGCTTTGAGGAGTCAGTTCAAGGGCCTTCTGATAATGTGAAATGGCTTCTTCGAGACGTCCGATGTCGTGCAACACCATACCGATATTGGTATGGGCATCCGGATGTTCAGGCTCGATATCGAGAGCCCTCTGATAAGCATTAAGCGCCTCATCCGGATTTGCCATATCCTGGTAAACATTTCCAAGATCGTACAGATAATCCGCATTCTGATCATCCATCTCTATAGCCTTCTTAAGATATTCGACAGCCCGGTCGAGCGCTCCAAGGTGATAAGAGGTAATCCCATACAGATGAAGCACTTCAGCATTTTCAGGATCTTCGGAAAGAATCTCAATACAGTCCTTCTCCGCCTGTTCAATGCTGCCTTCCTGGAAGTGCTTGAATGCAAGGTTGATTTTTTCGCCTGTATTCATAGTGTTTCATTATCACTGATTGGTGGTTTTTTTTCCAATAAATATTTTTTAAAAATCGTACGAAATGATTATAAGAAAAAATATATTCATCAGGAACAACCCCCTTTATCCCCCTTTGTTAAGGGGGAATTGCATGTATTCCCGCCTTTTGCCAAGGGCGCCCCCTGTTTGTAATCGCGAGGTACTATAATATATGACATTGGCGATATCCTCTTGATGCGTTCTGAAAGTCACCGATGGATGGGAAACCAACGGATAGATTGCCACGTCACTTCGCTCCTCGCAATGACAGACTCCTGCTTCCGTCATTGCGAGCAAAGTGAAGCAATCTCGTCGTTCAGCTTCGATGGGTCATTGCGAGTGAAACGAAGCAATCTCGTCGTTCAGCCTCAATGGGTCATTGCGAGTGAAACGAAGCAATCTCGTCGTTCAGCCTCAATGGGTCATTGCGAGTGAAACGAAGCAATCTCGTCGTTGGCTGAGGAAATGATAGATTGCCGCGTCGCTTCGCTCCTCGCAATGACGGAATGGGGCTTACCGCAATGTAAGCTCTTTTTTCGTCATCGCGAGCGACCAACGGGAGCGCGGCGATCTCGCTGTTGGGTCAGAAATAGAGAGATTACCACGGGCTGCACCCCCGCAATTACAGAAGTCTTCTCTCTATAGAAACTTTCATCCCTTTTTGGGATATAATATTTGGGATATAATATTAATGTATAAGTTTTAGACAATTTTATTAAGGAGGCAGCATATGGCAGAGCAGGAAAAAATTGATGAAAGCCGGATTAAGCAGCAGGAAATAAAAGACAGTATTAAACCCTATCTTACCGAGATCAAGAGCCTCGCAGATTCTTTTCTTGCCGCTCTTGAAAAGAAGGAAGTCAACGAGGCTGCACTCGACAATGCCTTTGACCTTAACGATGCGATTCAGGAGCAGACGCAGGAAATTAATGCACTGCTGTTCGACCTGAGGGTTACAATTCAATAGCAGTGTTGGATCGCGTTTAGCTATTAATGATGAATGTAAAAACAGAACAGCGGGATTGCTTCACTTCGATCGCAATGATACAGTCTGACCCAACGACGGGATCGCCGCGCTTTGCTCGCGATGACAAATAAAATGCAGCCGTCATTGCAAGGAGGTTTTCCTTCCCGTCATTGCGAGGAGCGAAGCGACGCGGCAATCTCTCTGTTCCTTAGCCAACGACGGGATCGCCGCGCTTCGCTCGCGATGACAAATGAAATGCAGCCGTCATTGCGAGGAGTCCCGCAAATTGCGGGACGAAGTGGCAATCATTCCTCAAGCGCATTGAATTCAGGTAATTAAACCATGCAACTACGAATTGTCATATGCTGCAGCAACAGGATATACGCAGAGGGACTCCAAAACCTGCTCGCGAAAGAAACCGGCATAGAGGTTATTGGGGCCTATCACGGCAGAAACCTGCTTAATGAACTTAATGAGGCCCGGGAACTGCGACCTGACATTCTGCTGTTTGATTCGAATATTGATCTTAATATGCTTCTCAGTATCCCGGATGATTTTTTCGCGCCCGGCCATGTCAAAATTCTGATGCTCGGCAACAGCAGCGTTAAATACCTAATTAATAAAAGCCTGCACCACCTTGTAGCAAAAGGCGTTGTCGGTATCCTGCCGCCCAGCGCAGATGCAGATCTGCTGAAAAAAGCCCTTAAAGCGATTTTTATTGGCGAGTTATGGCTTGACCGTCCAACCCTCATGAAATTGATAGCCGGCATCAAACAGTCTGCGGGGAATGTGCGCCTGGCATCGAGAGAAAGAGAGATTATATCGAATGTCTGCCAGGGGTTAAGGAACAAGGAGATCGCACAGAAACTGCATATCAGCGAACAGACGGTTAAGTCCCACTGTAACCGTATTTACAGGAAGCTTGGTGTATCAGGCAGGCTCCAGCTCGCCCTTTATTCGCACAGGATATTCCCTGATGGTTAAGAGGCAGGCCTTATATCTTTTTTGTCATTGCGAGGAGGTTTCCCTTCCCGTCATTGCGAGGAGTCCGGCAAATCGCCGGACGACGTGGCAATCTCTCTGTTCCATAAGGAATGCTGTTGTCACTCGCGATGAACGGACAGAACCGATATTGCAACTTTAGTATTAATTTTCCTTAAACCTTTTTTCTCTAACTTTAATACCTTTTTCTCATTGAAAATAGTCTTTATAAACCACTAAACTATCTATAAGTAGTTCACCTCTTATAGAAATCTATAACATTGATAGTATTTTTGAATTTGAGCAATAAAGGGTAGCATGAAGCACCCGGGACTCCTGAGGAGGGGCTCAAAGAATGAGAGACAGAGCGTCATACCTTATCGAAGAGACACCCCGTAGATACCATTTCCATCATCAAAGCCTTTCCAGTTTTTACATCCGGCAGCTTCATGCAATGGCATACGGGGAATGCATTCGGAGGGGATCTGTCTCTTGATTAAAATCAGGAAAGGAGGTGGGGAAAAGCGTTTTATGGCAGCAGGAAACAAAGGGAAGTACATGATTAACAAATTCAGAATGGAGGTGAAACAATGAAGAAAGGTTTTTTGTTGTTATTAGTGCTGGCGCTTATAGTTAGCCTTTCCACATTCCTGTGGGCGAGGGAAAGCGGCCAGCCCGGTATCAAGGACACTCCGCATGATGTTGCCGTGATGACCGGTGAAGCAGATCTCGAACCTTGTGCAATGTGCCACAGCCCTCACTCCGGAACAGGAGACTATCCTCTCTGGAACAGGGATCAGGCTGCACAGACATACACTCTTTATGACAGCCCGTCTTATGACATGAACGAAAACAATCAGCCCAATGCCCCGTCTTCGCTCTGTCTGGTCTGCCATAACGGCGTATTCAGCTCATTGGTCAACTATCCCGGACCGGGCTCTCACACAAACGAGAATTACGATTATCAGATGAACCCGACTTTCTGGGCAATGCTCGACACCGACCTTACAAACGAGCATCCGATCAGCTTTACTTACGACCCGACCAAAGATAACAACCAGGACAACAACGGTTTCCCGGCTGCACAGCCGTGTCCGACCGCTCCCTGGAGGTTATGGGTTCCCGGAGATCAGGGCCAGCTGACCTATCCTCTTTATGGAAGCGGCTCGGCAGCTGATCAGTTTGAGTGCTCCACATGCCATTCAGTGCACGACACCATTGCCTATCCGGGCAAACAGATGGTGGGCGGCAAATCAGTCGGCTCCCAGGTATTCTTCCTGAGGTCGAGCAATGCCGGCTCTGAGATGTGCAATGACTGCCATGTCAACAGATGGTAAGACAGGAGAAATCTTGAAAGAGTACAGCAGGAGAGACTTCTTCACTTCGGGATCCAAAGATATGCTTAAGGATGTGGTCCGGGCATGGAAGGGATTCAATGAGGAGAAGAAGAAGGAAGAGACGAAGCTTTCCTGCCAGGAAGCAGCAAAGAAATTCTTTTCACGAAGCACAGGGAAGAATTCCCTGTTAAAAAAAGTTATTGACAAGTAGAAAGGAGGGAATAAAGATATGAGAATTTCTCGTAGAGAATTCTTGAAGTACTGCTCGGTGGCTGCAGGCGCTCTCGGTCTTACGGCTACAGACCTTCTGAAAATCGAAGAGTCCTTCGCGAAGATCGGCAATGGCGGGCCGCACGTTGTCTGGATTCCGGGTCAGGCATGCACAGGCTGCACCATGTCGCTTGCAAACAGCATTAAAGAGACGGATGTTGCTTCTCTGTTACTGTTTGACATCGATCTCGATTACAATGAACAGCTATGTGCAGCTGCTGGCGCACTGGCAGTTGAAGCCGCAGTCAGCGCTATTGGAAAAACAACCGTTCTCGCAATAGAGGGCGCAATACCGTCAGCAGCAACCGGCGGTGACGAACACTTCTGCACCATATGGTCCCGTACCGGAGGCATTCTGGCTGCAGGATCAAGTGTTGCAGCAGTTCCTGCTGCAGCATCAAACGGGAGACTCGTAGGCGCCGGACCTGTTGCACTTGCTGCCAATGATGTTATCGCCGGCGGCAGTGAGCTGGTTGCAGGCACAACACTTCCCGCTGCCACAATCGTAGCGGATGCTGCTGACAGGGCTGCCATGACAGCCTTGGGTGCAAGCTTCACCTCAGCAGGAGGAAGCTCCTATGGAATAGACCTCACAAATACAAACATCACCCTCGCTGGAGCTGTAGGTCCATTAGCAGGTACCGTTACGATTACCGGTGGTACCGACGGATCAAATTCAAACGGCCAGACAGTAGTACAGGGCAGCGTACTGGCTCAAAATACAATACTGACTAACGGAACCATTGCAGAGAGCTCGTTCGACCGCCAGTGGCTTTCTGAGGTTGACACTTTAGGTGCTCCGGTTAACACGAATGTCGCAGCGACGTGGACATACCTTGGTTCAGGCTTTAGTTGGGCGTTAAGCAATGGGCCTATTACGATTACAGGCTCATGGCCCGGCACAACGGGTAGGGCAGTAAGCGGCCCGTTCATTCTCGCAGCAGGCAGCACAATTGCTGCAGGTTCCCAGCTTAAAACCGGCACACGCGTTCCCAACGGAACTGATCAGACTGCGTTTATCACAGATTCAGGTATCGCCACATTGTTCTCCGGTTACGGTACTACTGCCGAAGCAAACGTATTGGCAGGATCGTTCTCATTAGCCGGTTCACAGGAGATATTCCTGAAGGGCGCTGTTACCCTGCCGCCGCTTACGGGTGGATTCTTCGGTGGAACTGCCGAGGCAGACAAGACCATGCTGCATGAGTGCAAACTCTTTGGCACAAGCTCAGCAGCCATTCTCTGCATCGGGACATGCTCTTCATTCGGCGGAATCCCGGCAGCTGCAGGAAACAGGACCGGCGCATCAGGTGCCCTTTACAAGGGTTACAGAAAGGCCGGCAAGTTCAACGGCGTATTGAATGAGTTTGCCGGAAAGACCATCAATATAGGTGGTTGCCCGCCGCATTCCGACTGGATCGTCGGCACCATCGCTTATCTTCTGGCAACAAACTTCCAGCTGCCTGCGCTTGAGGCATATGGCCGTCCGATGGACTATTACGGCCAGTACCAGTGCAACGCAGGACCTTGCGAATGGCGTTACAACCAGGGCTACACGATAGCTGATGAAACAGCCCCGTACGCCAACCCGAAAGGCCCGCTTACGGCTATCGGAGGTGGATATGGAATCCCGGCCAATTCGTTTGTCGACAGCGCCAAGCTCTACAAGTTCAAATGGGGCAACTCGACAGAGACCGCAACACTTGGACAGAGGGCTGTGGGCTGTCTCGGCGCTATTGGCTGCAAGGGCAGGAAGACAAAGGCAGACTGCTCCCTCAGGAGATGGAACGCAGATCAGACGGGCGGATATGGCACTGGCTGGTGCGTAATGGGAGGTTCAGGCTGCAAAGGATGCACAGAACCCACATTCCCCGACAAAGTCGGGAGATTCTTTAATTTTGCTTAGGAAAGGAGGTGTAAATTAATGCCAACTATTATTATTGATCCCTTAACAAGGATAGAAGGACATTCAAAATGGGTTATAACGGCCGACTCAACCAATGGTATCACAGATGCCAAGGCTGAAGGCACCATGTTCAGAGGATTCGAGAACATCCTGATGAGGAGAGACCCGAGGGATGCCCCGGTTATAACATCGAGAATATGCGGCGTCTGACCCACCGGGCATGCTATGGCTTCAGTTAGAAGCCTTGACAATGCTCTGGAAGTCCCCGCTAATGTCTTTGCGGCCTCCGGACTCCCGCAGGCCAAGATCACGAACGATGACGGAAGGACCCACATCCCGGACAACGGAAGGATCCTCCGGAACCTGATGCACGGCGCTGACACGGTCATGTCGCACATCACACATTTCTATCACCTTGCGGCGCTCGACTTTGTCGATGCCTCGTCGCTGGGCGCCCCGTTCTCCCCGACATATTCAACTTCAGCCGGACTCACTGGACTCCTACCGGGAAGCTTTGGACCAATGTCGAACGGTGCTGCAACGGTCGTGAGCAACTACGTCGAAGCGCTGACCATGAGAAGGAAGATGCATTCGGCGGACGCAGTCTTCAGCGGAAGGCAGCCGATCACTCATGCAATCGTGCCGGGCGGTGTCACAACCCTACCGACCGCGTCTGATGTCGTTGTATTCGCCGACCTGCTCGACACAGTCAGGAACTTCATAAACACCGCTTACATCCCTGACGTCGTAACCGTTGCCAATGCTTACACCACATACTGGTTATTGGGCACCCAGCCGGGCAACCTCCTGTCATACGGTGAGTTCCCGATCCAGGCAGGAACTGCAGCAGAAGCCCTGCTTCTCAGCAGAGGCCTTGTACAGGGTCTTGCCGTTACCGTAACCGGCGGCCCGACATCCTTCCTGTCAAACATCAGGGAGTTTGTCGGCTATTCTTACTATGACGCCGGAGCGCTCGGACAGAATGACAATCTGTATCCCGGAAACGGCGTGACCTTACCGGCTGTTTCCAAGGTCACCGGTGCAGGTCAGGAGTACTCATGGCTGAAAGCGCCGAGATTCGGCACAGCAGTCTGTGAAGTCGGCCCGATAGCCCGCGTAATCGCAAGTGCTCTGTTAGCAAACCCTGCAACAGTATCCGGGGCGAAGTGTACATCATCGTCTGTTCCAGTTACCGCCTTACACCCGGCCTTAGCAGGCAACTACAACATCACAAATCTTGCGACGATAGCAGGAAGTCTTCTCGCTGCTCCATTCGTTTACCCTGCTTCTCTGGTCAGCATACTCGGAAGGCACGCAACCCGTGCACTGGAGTGCAAGTTCGTTGCCGACGCCATGGCAGAGACAGCAGCGCCGGTTGCATGGTTGCAGGAACTGCAGACAAACGGCTTGACGTCACCTGTTTACGTGTATGCGAAGCTCCCGACCAAGCCGAAATCCGGCGCCGGATGGGCTGAGGCCCCGAGAGGCGCTCTCGGCCACTGGATCACGATCGAGAACAAGCGCATCAAGAACTACCAGTGCGTCGTCCCGTCCACATGGAACCATTCTCCGAAGGACACTGCCGGAGTCCGCGGACCAGCCGAGCAGGTCATGGTCGGATTGGGTGCTGTGGCTGCACCGTTAGTCAACAATGGCACCGATGACCTCATCATCACGGCACTCCGTGTCATGCACACCTACGACTTCTGCATCGCCTGCGCAGTTCACATGGTGAGACCCGACGGCTCTACCATCGCTAAATTCAAGATGGAGACCGACGGAAGAGTAACCAAGTTGCCGCACGACGCTGAGATCTAAACGTTCTCACGCTCATTTTCGAGTTCAAAAGAGGCGCCTTCGGGCGCCTCTTTTTTTATGTTTTTCTCCGTCATTGCGAGGACTCCCCCTTACGTCATTGCGATGGCGTAGCCCGCGGCAATCTGTCTTTAGGCATGCTATACTAAGTCGTAATTCACGATTCTTAATAAAAGAAAGTCCCTGAATGACTGAACTTGACCTGAAAAAAAATAAAATATACGTCCATCCCGACTCGGTTATAATAAGCCCTTGCACCATCGGCTATGGCACCTACATCAACGGCAAAATCTCGGTCATGGGCATTTCCGCCACCAGCATCGGCAAATACTGCGCCATAGGGCCTGACGTGAAAATTTTGACTGCTGAACACATCCTGAACATGCCGAATCTACAGGCGAGGTTGCAGGACCGAATCGGCGGGAACCCAATACCTGCCAGCAGAGGAGATGTGGTGATCGGAAATAATGTATGGATCGGGGATTCCGCCATTATCCTGTCGGGGGTAATGATAGGCGACGGCGCTGTCGTCGGCGCGGGTTCGATAGTCACAAAACAGGTTGAACCGTTTGCCGTTGTGGCCGGCAGTCCGGCAAAACAGATACGCATGAGGTTCAATGATAATATCATCAGACAACTTCTTGAGATACAATGGTGGGACTGGACCGAAGAAAAAATGAGACAAAACCTCACATTTTTCAACATGGATCTGACAACGCTGCCTGATGAAGTGAATTTAAAGTCTTTCATTGTTGATTAAATAAGGCTCCACGCGTTTCGCTCGCGATGACAACGAACTACAGCATGTCATTGCGAGGAAGTTTGTCCATTCGTCATTGCGAGGGCGCAGCCCGTGGCAATCTCTCCGTAGGTGCCTTCTTTTGTCATTGCGAGGAGCAAAGCGACGGAGCAATCTCATCCATATGCATGTTAATATATGAGTCATGCAAGACCCCAAACCCATCCTCATCCTCGGCATCGGCAACATCCTTCTGAAGGACGAAGGCGTCGGCGTCCATACAGTCAAAAAAATGATGGAGATGGACCTTCCGCCTGACATTGAACTTATGGATGGCGGGACTATGGGGATGAACCTCCTTTTTTATATTGAGGACAGAAAAAAGGTGATCGTCATTGATACTGTAATAACCGGGGATCACCCCGGCACAATCTACCGCTTTACCGACGAGAGCCTTGCCGATAACAAACCGATGCTGAGAACCGCCCACGGCGTCGATTTCACCGATGTAGTCAGGACCGCAAAGATGCTGGGTACGAAACCCGAAGATATCGTCTTCATCGGTATCGAACCCGAAAGCATCGAGGAAGGACTCGAAATGACCCCGACCATCGAAAAAAGGGTGCCGACATTGATAAAGATGGTGATGAGGGAACTGGAGGGGAAGGGGTCCAGGATTCAAGGGTCCAAGGATTCGAGGGAAACAGAGGGCTAAAAAGAATAATATAATGCTTAAGACATATAAGGACCTGCTCGTTTGGCAGAAGTCTTATCATCTTTGTTTAGAACTTTACAGGATTACTCAACGTTTCCCGAATGAAGAAAAATTCGGGATAACAGCACAAAATACATGGTTCGACAAGCTCACCATGACATTCGAGAGCGCTTCAGCATGAGCTCAGTCGAACGCTCATCACCATGACAGTCACCCTGAGCTTGTCGAGGGGTGGATCCCTTGGTCAAGCTGTAGACCGGTCGAGCCGGTGAATGAATAATGAAACTATGTCGCCATACTTATGACCGGCTTATTAAATCCTTGGAAAGCAGATCTAATCCTTGAATGCTTTAATCGCTGACTTATTTTTTTTGGGAGAATAATCACTTGAATCCTCGAATCCTTGAATCCTTAAACCTTTTCAATATTTTTAAGGTTATCCTGTTAACCCTCTCATTCACCCTTATCTTCGGAATCTTTTCTGTTGAGATCCGTGACCCGGATTTCTGGTGGCATCTTAGAACAGGTCAGCTGATCTCAGAGACAGGCTCTATTCCCGCGACCGACCCTTTTGCATACACTTCTTTGCCGAAGGACCCTATAAACCCTGAATCGAAAAGGATAAAGTTTATTCTTTCGCAGTACTGGCTTTCCCAGGTTATTTTTTACAGAATTTACGATTATTTCAGTTTCGGGGGCATTATTTTCTTGAGGGCTTTGCTGCTGACTCTGCTTGTATTTTTTACTTACAGTGCTGTCAGGAGGGAGGGCTTCGGGTTTGTGCCGTCCATAATTCTTATCGTGCCCTTAGTCATGATACTCCGGACGTATACCGGTGAGAGGCCCCAGCTCTTTTCGTTCCTGTTCTCGTTTCTGCTTATCTACCTGATAGAGGGGTTTAGGAGGAAGGAGAGAGGTGGAGACTCAAAAGAGAGGGATTCAAGGGGTCAAGGGGTCAAGGGTCCAAGTGAAAAGGGGAATGCTGTCATTGTGGGGACCGAAACTACGTCGCAATCTCTCCCTGACTCAAACGACGAGATTGCCGCGCTCCCTCCGGTCGCTCGCAATGACGAACAAGCGGAGGATAAAGGGGGTTGTTATTCCCCAGACAATGAAAATAGATCAAAACAACCCCCTGCACCCCCTTTGTTAAGGGGGAATAAAGCCGAAGATTCAGCCGGGACTTATACCGAAACGTCCTCCCAACCCGTCTTTGCGAGGAGTCCGGCAAATCGCCGGACGACGAAGCAATCTCTCCCTGATCCAAACAACGAGATTGCCGCACTCCCTCCGGTCGCTCGCAATGACAAAGAACAGCACGGTCATTGCGAGGAGCAGAGCGACGTGGCAATCTCTCCGTTGCCTCCCGAACAGCGGGATCGCCGCGCTTCGCTCGCGATGACAATGAATAGCACTGTCATTGCGAGGAGTGAAACGATGTGGCAATCTCTCCTTTGGTTTTTCCTTCCGTCATTGCGAGGAGCAGAGCGACGTGGCAATCTCTTCTTTGCTTCCTTAAAGACAAGATTGCTTCACTTCGTTCGCAATGACATTCAAAAGGCTACGGATAAAAGCTATGGTGAACTATTACCAGAGGATCACCCCCACCCTAACCCTCCCCCATCGATGGGGAGGGAAATACCGTCCCAACCAGTCTCAATCAGTCTCGATGAGTCTCAATTAGTCTCCACAAGTCTCCATCAGTCTCCACAAGTCTCCCCCAGTCTCCACAAGTCTCCATCAGTCCCGTCTCTCATATACCTCCTCCCCATCCTACTCATCATGCTTCTGTGGGCCAATCTGCATGGGGGTTTCATCCTGGGCATACTGATCATGGTAGCTTATCTTGCTGCCGAGTGGACGAAATTCTTTACCAAAAAGCTGGGCACCGCTTTACCTCCACGCCGGATCAAACTGCTGACTGCGACTGGAGTTGTAGCTATTCTATTATCCCTTGTGAATCCCAACGGATATAATGTAATTGCATTCCTTATAGAATTTGAACGGGGACAATATAAGGAGCTGATAGTTGAGTCGATGCCGCCATTGACCCTTATTCAGGCCGGCCTTTATTCACCTCAATTCCTCATATATTTCGTTATTCTCTCGCTGTGTGCACTGCTTTTTATTCTTAATATCAGAAGAGCCGGGCTGACTGATATCCTGGTTACCGGGGGTCTTGCCGCAATGAGCCTGACTGCCTCGAGGTTCATTCCGTTCTTTGCGCCTGTTGGAATCCTGATGATCGCCAGGTATTCAGCGGACTTCCTGAACAGACTCCCCGGAACAAACCTGCTTGATAATATCGTAAAAAAATACCAATTGTTTTTATACATAATATTGTCAATAGCGCTGATTATTGCTATCAACAGTTCTGACCTCTTTAAGCAGGGCGTCCGTGAGAACAAATTTCCTTCCGGGGCCGCAAAGTTCCTGAAGGAGAACCGCATTGAGGGCAATATGTTCAATCCGTATATCTGGGGAGGATATCTGATCTGGTCGCTTTATCCGGATTACAGGGTATTCATCGACGGCAGGGGGCTCATAGGCGAAGTATTTTTTCAGCAGGTGAATATCATGGAAGCGAATCCAAAAAAAGTTGAGGGCATTCCGCAGTGGAAGGCCATTCTGAAGGCATATAATACAGATTATATAATCACTTACTCTGTGGGAAATTTCACCGGCAGGCTTGTGCCTCTGATACCGGCGCTCCTCAACGATGAGGAATGGCATTTGGTATATATGGACAACATTTCACTTATCTTCGTACGCGAAAGCGATAAAAACAGGGAAGTGATAGAGCGGTTCGGTCTGCGGAAGGAATGGTTGTGGAGCGAGGTGGCGGTTGAAGCTGCCCTGAAGGCCAAAGACTACGGCGGTAACATCAATTATTACATCACCATGGGAGATGCGCTGCTTTCGAACGGCAGCTACGGCGATGCAAAGCAGGCTTTCCTCAGGGCCCAGAATATCAATCCGCAGAACGCCTACGTACGACAGAGGCTCGAACTTCTCAGAAGCATGGGATATTGATGCTTATTGATAAAATCGCCCGCTTCTCCCGATTCGTTCTTTTTTCAGCATTCTTCCTCTTTGTATTTGCACTGTTTTCCGGTGAAATAAGCAGCCCTGATTTCTGGTGGCATCTGAAAATTGGAGAGTATATTTATACGGTCAAATCCCTGCCTGATGCAGATCCATTTTCATTTACAACACCGTCAGAAAACTCTGACAGCGGGGGGTTGGTCAGATTTATTCTGACCCAGTATTGGCTTGCACAAACCCTATTTTACAGGATTTATGCGGTCTCAGGCTTTCAGGGAATAATCTTTCTCAGGGCAACCATACTCACCCTGCTTTTTTTATTTATATACCGAAGCATAAGAAGAGAAGAATGTTCCATGTATTGCTCGCTCGCTATCCTGCTCCCGGCGCTTGTGCTTTTCTACTTCGGCTATACCGCCGAGAGGCCCCAGCTCTTTTCGTTTCTGTTCTCGTTTCTGTTGATCTACCTTATAGAGGGGTTCAGGAGGAAAGAGACTTGTGGAAAAGACGAGACTATTGGAGACTCATTGAGACTTGTGGAGACTCGTGGAGATGATGAGACTTATCGAGACTTATCGAGATTTGTGGAGAATAATTCCCCCTTAAAAAAGGGGGATAAAGGGGGTTGTTATTCCCCAGACAATGAAAATAGATCAAAACAACCCCCTGCACCCCCTTTGTTAAGGGGGAATAAAGCCGAAGATTCAGCCGGGACTTATACCGAAACGTCCTCCCAACCCGTCATTGCGAGGAGCGAAGCGACGTGGCAATCTCTCCTTTGGTCTTTCCTTCCGTCATTGCGAGGAGCAGAGCGACGTGGCAATCTCTCCCTTGCTTCCTTAAAGACTAGATTGCTTCACTTCGTTCGCAATGACATTCTAAAGGCTATGGATAAAGGCTATGGTGAACCATTACCAAAGAATCACCCCCACCCTAACCCTCCCCCATCAATGGGGAGGGAAATGCCATCTCAAACAGTCTCGACAAGTCTCAATCAGCCTCAATCAGTCTCAATGAGTCTCCACAAGTCTCCACAAGTCTCGTCTCTCATGTACCTCCTCCCCATCCCCATCATCATGCTGCTGTGGGCCAATCTGCATGGGGGGTTCATCATCGGCATAGTAATAATTACCGGATACATTATCTCCGAGACAGCAAAATATCTTTACAAGAAGCCGGGACAGGCCCTGCCTTTCAGACCTCTGAAATTATTCTTTATTACCGGCGTCCTCTCGATAGTATTGTCCTTTTTGAACCCAAATGGGTACAAGGCTTTCACGATTATGCTGCTGCGGGAACAGGGCGACTATAATCTGATGATCACGGAGACAGTATCGCCATTCAGGCAGCTCGGACTGGGATTTTACAGTCCCGAGCTGATGATATATTTTTTACTTTTATTTCTGGTATTTGTGCTTTTTTTGATCAACCTTAAAAAGCTCGATCTGAGCGATTTGATTATATTTTCAATTCTGGCAGGGATAAGCCTTTATTATGCGAGAGCAAACCCCTTTTTCGCCCCTTTTGCAGCATTAATGGTTGCACGATACGGAATGAAAGCAGCAAATTTATTCTCTTTTTCAAGTAGATTCAGGCTGGATAAGCGGCGTCAACCGATAAGTGCGAAATTGTCGTATCTGCATATTGCCATCTCTTTATGTCTCGCAGGTTTGTTGCTTTACGCAGTCTTTAAAGGAGACATTTTTAACGGCCTGATCAGAACCGCTCTTTTCAACAGGACTCACGACGTAACCGCAAACAAATATCCTGAGGGGGCCGCAGCCTTCATCAAAAATGCCCGGCTTTCAGGAAATATGTTCAACCCTTACGACTGGGGAGGATATCTGCTGTGGGCCGTACATCCTGATCACAGAGTCTTTATAGACGGAAGAGGTCTGAATGAAGATGCGGCGCTGGACGGTGCCAAAATCATGGAGGCTTACGACAGCGGGCAGGGAATTCCTGACTGGAAAGAACTGCTCGACAAATACGGGATTAAGTTTATGGTTGTTTATTCGGTAAACTCTTTTTCGGGCAGGCTGTTGCCGTTAATACCGGCAATGCTTAACGATCAGGAGTGGCATCTAATATATCTGGATTCAATCTCCCTGATCTTCCTGAGAGACACCTCTGAAAACAGGCCTGTTATAAATAAATTCGGGATGCCGAAGGAATGGCTCTGGAGCACAGTTGTAAGCGAGGCCAGACTGAAATCCGGCGGTTTCTGGAGCAAAGGTGTCCTGTCAAACTTTTATGCCACTGCGGGAGACGCTTTTTTTGCCAGAAAATATTATCGCGAGGCAAATCTTGAATACATGAAGGCTTTAAGCGTCGATCCCGAAAACAGCGCTGCCAGGAAAAGGCTGGAATTGCTCCGTTCGTATGGTTTTTAGTATTGCCATAATCCGGACCAGAAAGCTTAAATGATTGATAGCCCTGTTATTACAAGCAGCCCCTTATCCGTCATTGCGAGGAGTGTAACGACGTGGCAATCTCTTCGTTCCTTAGCTATACACAACCCAATAAGTAATTGCGCATGAGTGCCTATTCGTCATGCCCGTCCGCCTAAGGCGGATCAGTCGGGCATCCATGTCTTCAAAAGATTGGATTCCCGCCTAAGAACTGCGGGAATGACAGAACAATAGAAGAACTCTGTTAGTTATGCGCATTTATTTAGTGCGCTATGTATAAGGATAAGACTGCTTCATTTCATTCGCCGTGACAATATTAACCGCTGGGTTGTTACTATAAAATTCTTCCGAACATCAGGTCATAACCCCTGACTAAAAACCCAAGGCCTATATAGAAATTCATTGCCTTCACATTTTTCAGTTGAGTTCTCACAGTCACCGACTCAATATTCTCTTTACCAAACCAATTCATCGCCTCTCTTACGAGGGCTGTTCCGACACCCTTGCCCCTCGCATCTTTTCTGACACCAACAAGAACTATACTTCCTGATTTCCTGCCAGTTTTTTTGCAGGTTACAAAGCCGGTACGCGGAAGATATAGCACAACGTCTGCAGCCTCTCCCTTAACCGAGTTTTCGATCCATGACTTATATAGATTATCAGCATCCTTTTTTGAGAAAAAGGGGTCGCTGTAGAACCGGCTTTCCCGAAAAAGAGGTCTCACCAATTTTTTCAAATCAGGGATGTCATCAGCGGTTGCCAACTGTATTCTATAGCACTTTCTGCAGGCTAACCGGTCCTTATTCCCCCTTAACAAAGGGGGATAAAGGGGGTTGTAATTCCCCCCATACTTTCCGGATACCGCTGAAGAGACAACTTTACTTCCCCTCCATCGATGGGAGGGGATTAAGGGGAGGGTGTTAAATTGATCATTATCTGAAACCTTATCAGCATCTCTGAACCCTCTGCTCAAAAACTCTTCCGTCCCCGCCCCAAACGTCACACCGATATCCGCAAGATAAAAACCCGCTTCTTCAAGTGACCTGACTACGGAGCTGTCATGCGATATAATCTTGCAGGTGATGTACTGATAACCCTCTTTACGGGCCTTGCCAATTGCCTTTTGAAGAGAGAAAGGATGTTTATCAGGTATTTCCAAATACCCTATCTTCTTTTTGAAAAATTCGCTGTCCCAGGCTAATTCTTTGATCATGTTATTAAGTCTCTGCAAGCCTTGCAAGACATTAGCCAGTCATGGTTCGACATCCGTCTTAAGTATTGACGGATCACCACGACAAGCTCACTGCTCTTAGATAAATCACCCTAAACCTGTCGAAGGGTAGATTCCGTCACCCTAAACCTGTCGAAGGGTAGATTCCGTCACCCTAAACCTGTCGAAGGGTAGATTCCGTCACCCTAAACCTGTCGAAGGGTGACTTTTGGATAATTTTACCAACCTCTCATAATCCTCAGAAATCAAAGCTTCCTTTTTCTTTCTGCTCCAACATTTTATTTGTTTCTCCCTTGAAATGGCATCTATGATTTCAGGAAAATTTTCAACATGCATCAATTTGACAGGTCTTTTATTATGAGTATAACATCCGTCAATAAAGCCCTCTTGGTGTTCATACAGGCGCTTTTCAATGTCGCTGGTTACACCCGTATAGTAGCTTCCATCTGAACATTGTAAAATGTAAACATAATAATTTTTCATTCAAGTTATCCTAAAAATGATTTCAATGATATCATGGTTCGACAAGCTCACCATGACAAACTCACTGCTCTTAGATAAATTGTCGCCCTGAGCCTGTCGAAGGGCGCCTTACTCTGTCGCCCTGAGCCTGTCGAAGGGTCACACTCTCTCCCTCACAATATAAAGCGGCCTCTTCTGCAACTCCTGGTACGTCCTGCCAATGTATTCGCCGAATATACCGAGGACGAGCAGCTGTATGCCTCCGACAAAAAATATTGCTACGATAATCGAGGCATATCCTAGCACGGGTATGCCGTAGAAGATCTTTTTATAAAGAAAATATACTCCGACGAAAAAACTGAAAAGAGAGCTTGCGAAACCCATATATATAGCCAGTTTCAGAGGGATGGTCGAAAATGACGTGACCGCATGAAAAGCGAGCCTGAACATTTTGGGGATGTTGTACTTGCTCGTCCCTTTTGTCCTGGGTGAATGGCTGACCTCGACAGTTGCAGCGGGGAAGCCGGGCCATGCCATCATGCCATGGATAAACCTCGAATATTCTTTCATATCTTTTATTACATCGATAAGCTTCCTGCTTAATATCCTCAGCATGGTCTGGCCCTGGGGCATGTCAACACCGGAAAAACGTCTCAGTATCCACCAGAAAAGAGAGGAGGAGGCCTTCTTCACTATCGGGTCATTTCTCCTCTGCCGTATTCCGTATACGATGTCGAAGCCTTCATTAAATTTACTGTCAAGCTTCGGGATCTCCTCGGGCGGGTCCTGGAGGTCTCCGTCCATAAGTATTACCGCCCTTCCCTTCGCACTGTCCAGTCCAGCCGTGATCGCAATATGATGACCAAAGTTACGGGAAAAACTTATACCCCTGACCCTCCTGTCCTTTTCGTGAAGTTCACGAATGCACTGCCAGGAACCATCTGAACTCCCGTCATCAACCATTATGATTTCATAGCTGTCTCCGGGCAGTTTTCTATCAGCGCAGAGCGCTTCCATGACACCGCTCAGGCGCTCATAGAGTTCAGGAATATTCTCCGCCTCGTTGCAGATGGGGATAACCACCGAGAACTCGGGAGTAAGTTCAGACATCTTCAATAACCTTTAACCTTATTTCTTTCGCTATAAATTCCCCCTTAACAAACGGGGCGCAGGGGGTTGTTAATTCCCTGACGGCATGGGCAGCTATGTTCCGCAGTGATTCCCTTTGAACAAAAAAGCTTACAGGGGTTAAACATTCCCCCTTAACAAAGGGGGCACAAAGAGGATCAGCTTGCTCATGAGGAAGCATGGTTGCTAATTCCCCCTTAACAAAGGGGGATGAAGGGGGTTGTTTCAATTTATTCTCAACCCACCCTTCTATAGCCATCAACACATTGGTTATATCTTTTTTGACGTCTGCATCGTTAAACCTTAGCACCGTCAACCCGATGGATTCCAGAAACTCCTGTCTTTCAGCATCATAGCAGAATCGCCCTTCGTGGCTCTCTCCATCGATTTTTATTACAAGACCGAGTTTGCTGCAGAAAAAATCTACAATATAATCCCCCATGGGTTTTTGCCTCATAAACTGATAGCCGCACATTTTTCTGCTTTTCAATTCATTCCATAGCAGAACCTCGGATAGCACTCCTTTCTTTCGGAGCTCTTTTGCCGAGGATTTTAATTTTGGATTGTAGAATATTTTTATAACAACCCCCTTTATCCCCCTTTGTTAAGGGGGAATTTACGACGCCATCTGAGCATGTCCAAGGGCGACGTATAAATGTCATTCTGAACCAAATCCAGCGCCAAGCATCTCAAAAGTCTGATACGCAGGTCATTGCGAGCACCTGAAGGGTGCGCGGCAATCTCTCCAGTAATGGCGAGCTTGATTTGTTTGACTCGCAATGACGTACCTTACCACTGGATTTACTAATACGACCATAAGTAAAGCCACATTTAAACACCCTCCCCTTAATCCCCTCCCGTCAAGGGAGGGGCAATTCTTAAGTCCCCTCTCCCTTGATGGGAGAGGGCAAGGGTGAGGGTGTGAGGCTTTTCTAATGAACTCCTTAGTAAGCTGAACTTTTTCCAGAACCTCTTTCCTCAAAGAGGAATAAACAACATTCATATATGACTCAATCCTTTTTTCACCAAAACATTTTATAATATTCCCGGTGAAAAGAATAGAGTTTTTCCGGCATAGCGTAGACAGGAAAGACCGGGACCGTGTAACCCGCGTCCTGAAATCGATCTTTCTTACCACGGGTGCGGAGGTTGAAGAATTTGAGAGAAAGTTTTCCGAGTATACAACCCTGAAATATACAGTCGGTCTGACGAGCTGCACCGCCGCATTGCATCTGAGTCTTATAGCCCTCGGCATCGGGCCCGGAGACGAGGTTATCACAACCCCTTTGAGCTTCTGCGCAACGGCCAATGCCGTTCTCCACGCAGGTGCCAAACCTGTTTTCGTTGACGTGGAAGAGGATACGGGAAACCTGAACGCAGAACTCATCGAATCTGCCATTACTGAGAAGACAAAGGCGATCATTCCTGTCCACCTTTACGGCCAGATGTGCGACATGAAAAGAATACGCTCGATTGCAGATGGATATCATATCAGGGTCATCGAAGATGCTGCGCACGCCATCGAGGCCCGACGCGACGGGATACAGGCAGGACATGCCTCAGATGCCACGTGCTACAGTTTCTACGCAACAAAGAATATAACTTCAGGAGAAGGCGGTGCTGTGGCGACAGATGATAAATCGCTTGCAGACACTCTGCACATGCTCAGGCTGCATGGAATAGACAGGGCTGCTGCCGACAGATATACAAAGCGTTATCAGCACTGGGACATGCCGGTTCTCGGCTGGAAATACAACATGGATAATATACATGCAGCGCTGCTGATCGGCCAGCTTGAACGCATTGAGGAATTGTGGCATAGGAGAGAAATGCTATCGAAATTGTATGAGGAGAGACTGGCGTCTGTAAAGGATATACGGCTGCTAAAGACTCTGCCGGAAGTGAAACACAGCCGTCATCTTTTTACCGTTCTCGTTCCGGCAGAAAAAAGAGACAGTCTCCTGTGGTCTCTTCAGGACCGCAACATCGGCGTCGCAGTGAATTACAGACCGATCCATCTTCTGAAATATTACAGAGACAATTTTGGATACCAGGAAGGCAATTTCCCGGTGGCGGAAGATATAGGAAGAAGGACTATATCCCTGCCTTTCTACCCATCTCTTAAGGATACGGAAGTGAAGTACGTGGTAAAAGTATTAAAAGAGGAGCTTACGAAATAGTGTCTGTGTATAAAGTCGACATTATTTGTCTGTCATTCCGGCTTGACCGGAATCTTTCTTAAACAACCCCCTTTTATCCCCCTTTATTAAGGGGGAATTAGATGGATTCTTTATGCGCTTTAATGGGGGGGCGACGACTTTGTAAATATAAGTTTTTAACAGGTGTAAAATAGCTTTTTAAATTCCCCCTTAATAAAGGGGGAGAAAGGGGGTTGTTATTAATATACCGTGCAAAGGAAAACCGAAATGAAAACAATTTTCATAACAGGCGGCGCCGGTTTTATCGGCAGCACCTTCGTAGAACATATCTTCCGAAATTATCCGGATTACAGGATTATGGTACTCGACCTGCTGACATATGCAGGAGACATTGAGAACATCCCGCCTGAAATCAGGGATTCCGGAAGGTTCGAATTCTGGTACGGCGATGTCAACAACCTTGACCTGGTCAGCGACCTTGTCGGGCGTTCCGATGTGATCGTGCACTTTGCAGCAGAGACCCACGTTGCGCGTTCACTCTATTCGCACAGGGTTTTTTTTACAACAGACGTACTCGGCACCCAGTCGGTTGTAAACGCTGTTTTAAAGCACTCCGACAGGATTGACCGTTTCATACATATTTCAACGTCCGAAGTTTACGGTACCGCAGCATACGAGCCTATGGATGAGCTTCACCCGCTGAATCCGACCAGTCCTTATGCCGCCGCAAAGGCTGGGGCGGACAGGCTCGTATATTCATATGTCATCGCGCACGAAATACCGGGTGTCATAATAAGACCTTTTAACAACTACGGACCAAGACAGCACCTCGAAAAAGTCATCCCGCGCTTTATAACCAGCTGCATCCTTGAAGAACCCCTAACGCTTCATGGCGACGGTTCTGCGTTCAGGGACTGGGTATATGCAGACGACACCGCAACAGCGGTCGATATCGCTGTTCACGCCCCCTTGGAAAGCGTCAGGGGTCAAGTCTTCAATATCGGCACCGGACAGGCTTTGAGCGTCCTCGATATCGCTCATAGGGTTACAGCCGCCTTCGGGCTCGATGACAGCAGTTTTTCTTTTATTCCCGACCGTTTCGGACAAGTGCAGAAGCATATAGCATCATATGAAAAAACCCTCAAAATACTGGGATTCAGGCCTTCCGTCATGTTCGATGAGGGCCTTGAAAAGACCATTCAATGGTACAAGGAAAACAGGCCACAATGGGAAAAACAGCTGCCCATGCGCCGGGTGCCGATAAAGAACAGGGATGGGTCGGTTATCTGGTATTAGGATACTTGCTCTGCTCCCGTAATTTTGTGGCTTTCGTATTTAAGTTGAAGAAACCCTGGATTCCCCGATCATCCATCCTACGTATTGACGGAGAGGGGAATGACGTTCTTAAGTGCATGTTTTTTCGTCATTCCCGCGGACAGACTGTGTCACAATTACCTATCACCACTGAATTTCAGGTCAACGGCCCTTTGATTCTGTATAGGTAATGCCCCTTTACTTCGCTGTAATGCGAATATTTTAAAATCTTGCCCTCAGGACATATATACTGATTGGTCTCTTTCTCATAGAGAAATTTATCCT